>Ga0209671_1005127_pt1 | contig 13185 bp, 10 predicted proteins | sample WorMetHERISLAND2_2_FD_187401 | JGI IMG/M metagenome (GOLD analysis project Ga0209671, IMG submission 187401) | Marine gutless worms symbiont microbial communities from Max Planck institute for Marine Microbiology, Germany - Olavius geniculatus... | ecosystem: Host-associated > Annelida >... | reverse complement strand
CAGTACAGCTGCCTGTATATTAGTTTCAGCGACAATGCGTACTAGCAAGTCTTCAGTAACATAAAGTTGAAAATATCTAAGGGGATCACTAGTATCATCAATGTCAACCTTCCTTCCAGGGTTTCCAGAAAAGCGAATGCGTTGACGCAACACAGTTGGACGATTTGTCCAGATGAAAGCGGCACCAGATGCTGAATCAGCTGATGCGGTCACATCGTCATCAGATTGTGTATCATCTGCCTGCGTATTATCTTCCAGTTGTGTTTCGTTATCAGATGAACAGTCACTACTATCCGAAATATTAGACAAATCACTTTCATCTGAACCATCATCATCTGACGCCAAAACTGCATCAAGAACGACGCGCGTGTTTGTAGTTCGAAAATTGCGTTTTCTGTCACAATTTGGCATTGTATTTACCAATTTGTAAATAAACACATAAAAACTGTTCTTCCGGTAATAAAGTGAAAAGTGCATTAAAAACCTAATCTGCAATAAATAAGTAACGCATGGCGAGATTTCTTGGGGCAAACCCTGCAACAGGCGGTTATATACAAAAGTGCGAGTTATCTCAGGGCAAACGCTGGAACACGATTTTCGGCCGCCGAGTATTCTCGGGGTAAACGGGAAAAGGGTTAAGGACGCCTGTGCAGGTGGGTATCAAAAAGGGGTACCCCTTTAAAAGTGGTTATTTTACTGGTATTGGCTCGTTTAGCGTGAAAACAGATGAGGATAGGCGCAGACATACTGCTTATCATAACATGTAAGAGTGGCGAGCTTTTAAATGGTGTCGACATTGATGATCTTGAATGACCTTGAACCATCAAAATAAGGAGTTCTAATGTTCTTTTCCAACTTTTAGCTGTGGCGCACATTTCAAGAATGAATTGCACCTAAGTGGCTGATGGGCTTTTTAGATTTGTCAACATCGATGTGTATGAAATTTTTAGCACAGAATGTACATTTTTAACAATATTAGTTTCGACCTTTTAAATTTAAGGAGCTTTCTGTATGGAAGCCTTAGATTTGTGTACTTTTCAAGGTACATTATTATTTTATCAATTGCATGCTGTACATGATTACCCAGGTGGCAGTAATGCTGCTATAGCGTGTCATGTGAGCTTAGCTCAAATTACTTGTTGTATCTACATCAAGCAAACTGCCTTTTTTTGTTGAACGTCCACGTCTTGTTATTGTACTTGTATAACATTTACATACTTATCATTTTAAAAATATGGATATCGATATCGTGATACTTTATAAATATCGTATTGAAATTGAGATCTGGATATCAAATCGTCACTACCTCTTACCAGTATTCTTTTTTCGTACAGTTTTTTTTTGTTTTTTAACATTAGTTTTCTACTGTGTTTCTGTGGATATTACCACAAGTTGTTCTGCTCTGATAATTCTACAGTACCTTGATGCTGTTCCTTTGTAGAACTTTGTTCTTTATGGTGTTATTGGGGTGCCAATGTACTGAGAAACATATTAGGCTGGGGCGTAGTAGCCATAGTAGTAGTAGTTGTTGTTGTTGTAGCAATAGTACTAGCACTATTAGTTGTTGTTTTGCTTGTAGTGGGCGTAGTAGTAACTGTTGTTGTATAATTTGCACAAGTAATAATCGTTGTTGTTTTGTGATTCTAGTATGGCGCCAGTGCTCTGAGAAACATACAGTCATTGGGTTGTAGTAGTAGTATTTGTACTAGCAGTAGTAGTAGTAGTTGTTGTTGTTGTAGTGGGGTGCCAATGCATTGAGAAACATGTTGATAGTTCCTCCAGGCTCAGGCATAGTACATCAGGTGAATCTGGAGTACCTAGCACGTGCAGTGTTCATTGACAATGGCTTTCTCTACCCTGACAGCTTGGTCGGGACTGACTCACATACCACCATGATCAACGGGCTTGGAGTCGTCGGTTGGGGTAAGCCAAGCTACACAATTTAACAGTGTTCAGTAGTTTGACCATAGCTGAAATAATTGGTTTATGTATTGGTAAAAGATTGTAAGTCTAGGTTTTAATGTTATTTCTATAGGCTCATAGTTGGTCAGAGATGGTATTTTTTGGTGAAAAATTTTTGATATTTATTGCGATTTTTGTAGTTAAAATTGACAAAAATTGCTATGACGTTTTTGCTTTTTGATGATTTTTGGTATTCATGGCGTGAAAAACGTCATATGCAGTTCATTGTTCAGTTTAGTTTAGTGTAGTTTAGGTAGACAATGGGTGACTTCACTTTTTGACTTAGACTTTCGCTGAGCCTAAACTTCGGTCTAAGTACCTACTTATGTCAAAAAGTGAAGTGATTTCGCTGAGACTTTAGCTGAGCTTAAACTTACCTACTTAGACCGAAGTTTGGACTCAGTGAAAGTATCAGCAATTCGCTGAGTCTAAAAGTACTTACTTAGACCAAGGTTGAGCCGAACTAACCTGGCTGAAGTTGGTTTGATTTGCGTTTTTTTTTTTTGAAGAGATAGCTTTAGCTCTTAGGGCTTAACTTTCGCTGAGCCTGAGTCCACTTCAACTTTTAACTTTAGCTGAGTGAAAACATGGCGACTATTTACAGTCCTATGCGTGTGGATAGTTTAGTAAATTAAAGCAGTCTGGTACCAAAAAAAAGTGCCGTAATGAATATGCAATGACATCAGATGTTACATAATTAACTAATTACGTTATTTGCTTGCACGGCGCAATTAAATAAGCAAGTCCAAGCGTAAATGGTTTATTTATTTCCTGTTAGGTTTACTTGTTTTTCTGCCATTTTGAATCGTTTTGGTCTAAGTCAGTAGACTTAGACCAAAGTTTAGTTGAACTGTGGTCTAAGTACGGACTTTAGCGTTCAGCTTTAGCTTTCGCTCAGCGAAAAGGCTCAGCGAAAGTCTAAGTCAAAAAGTGAAGTGGCCAAATGGGTGACTTCACTTTTCGACTTAGATTTTTGCTGAGCCAACTCGCTGAGCTAAAGTCTGGTCTAAGTACACACATTGGCCAAAAAGTGAAGTGATTTTGCCAAGCCTTTTGTTGACTGGAAACTTCAACCTGAGTCCAAAGTTATGCTTTTAATACGTAGTTAGATTGAAGTTTAGTTGAAGTTTGGTCTTTATCATCCAGCTTTAGGTTTTGCTCAGTAAATTGGCTCAGCAGAAGTCTATAAGTAAAAAAGTGAAGTCATAAATTTACTTTGTGTTTCCGTGTGTGATTGATTGACTAATTGAACCTAGTCATATGCTGAAGCATTCTCTTTCTCATTTTACACCTTGTGACATCTGGCATCTTAATCATATCGTGTTTTACCACTTTGATTGATAGTATCGCCACTTCTTTTCTGCATATTAGTCACTCTTTCATGCTGTCTGTCTCTGTCGCTGTGGTTTTTTTAGATGTGGGAGGTCCAGAGGCCATCGTGTTGTCAGTATGATGTTTATCTGTCATGCTATTTGTCAGTCTCTGTTTGTGTGTTTGTGGTCATGTGTGAGTTTGTCTGTCTGTCTGTCAGTTGTGGGTGTGTTTGTCTGTCTGTCTAGAGCTGCGTTTTGGATGTCTAATGCGTTAGTGTTAGTTCATAGATAAGTATATTATAAATACGCTAATTATATACTTTATGCCAGAGCATGAAAAACAAATTTACTACTATGTTGCCTCAGTAAAACAACTTTCGAATTTTTCGTCTGACGTGCTGTCAGCAGAAATTAAAACTATTAGCTTAAAGTATTACTTAGGTCCCATTTTTCTATGCACATTTGATGGCCGATCAAATTGATCTCCAATCAACTTTGGAATTTGATCTGAGATCATCTCAATAACCATTTTTACATCGCCAATTAGCGACGAATCGTCCATCAAATCTGCCGTCAAGTTGATGGTCGAATATTGGCTGATCAAGTCAGATAATTGGCGATTAAACTTGGCGATCTGCAGTTCGTTGCTTATTCGCACCAGAAACATTGCTTCGCTTTGCCGGTCAGAACAGCAATTCACACATTACAATGAAGTTCCAGGCATGGCGATCAGTCACTACTGATCAATTTATACTGTGCATGGTGTTTTGTGAAGAAATAAAATGGATAGACGCTCCCGTATATATTTGCGATAGAACGTATTTTTGACAGCAGATGATATGGACGATATCGTTGATATTGTTGCTATGACAACGTTCACTGGTAGCCTACGGTGTTCACTCACAGCGCATGCTGGGTAATTTAGCACAGCACTGCAAATCAAGGTCAGCTGTCAGCCAATTAGATTGGCATAAAGTAGGCTCAATTGATGGCTGATCAACTAATCCCTGATCACGTAATTGGAGATCGATAATAATTGGAGATCGAAAATGCACGGAAAAATGAAACACAGTTGATTGACGATCAATTCTGAACATCAAGTTTATCGGAGATCAGTAAATCAGAGATCAAATTTGATTTGATTGGCAATGGAAAAATTGGACCTAAAATGCAGCTTAGGTGTGGGAGGTATAGAAACCGAAGCGATCATGTTGGCTCAGCTGATCGGTATGATGTCTCTCTGTCTGTCATGCTGTTTGTTTGTCTGTCTGTCTCTCTGTGTCTGTCCATCAGTCAGTGTGTCTGTCTAGGTGTGGGAGGTATTGAGGCAGAGGCTGTCATGTTGGGTCAATCCGTTAGTATGGTGTTGCCCCAAGTCGTTGGCTATCGACTGACTGGAAAACTCGGTCAACTTACCACTTCAACCGATCTCGTTCTCACCATTACTAAGGTGCCTCATCTGCTGTTTTATGAGTCTGTTGTCTTTTTTCTAATTTATCACTAGCATACTTCTTTTGATTTTGTCGAAAGTATTTTTAAAATACACAGATGCTTTGTAATTTTTTGGTACACAATTACGATATTTTCACAGATGAGAGGAATAGTAAGATGCATGTCAAGGGTAGAATGACAAAACATCCTATCTGTTGTCGATGACATTTCAAGAAAACTGAAAACAACTTTTTATGTCATGCGTCTTTTCAAACTTTTTTTACCGGTGTTTTTAACGTTGTTAAGTTAGTTAACACATAACATGCCGACTTGTTGTGTAAAGTGCTAAATATTCAGTAGGATTTTGAAGAATTTCTTAGCTCGTACTTAGGACGATTTGCCACGTACGCAGTGTTTTGATGTGTCATTGTTACAGCACCTGCGCAGCATTGGTGTCGTGGGGAAATTTGTGGAGTTTTTTGGCGTTGGGGTGTCGCAACTCTCTATTGCCGATAGAGCAACAATTGCCAACATGTGTCCTGAATACGGAGCAACCGTCGGCTACTTTCCCATCGACAGCCTGAGTCTCGACTACTTGCGACAGACTGGTTCGTTGTTGTAATGACCACTGTCATTCATAATGGTTCGCTGTTTGGCTGTGTCTTTATAGTTTTACGATGATCTTGACCCTTTGTTTTCTGGCCATTTCTGGCAAATCCAGCCAAATGAGACAAACTTTTTGCCACATTTTTAGATTTAGTTACATTTCGAATCAGATCAAATTTATTTGAATTAGACTTTTGTTTCGCTGTTGTTGTGATTTGTTATATATTTAACACAAGTGAATGTGTCTCGTCTAACCCCATTCATGCAGGCTGCTTCTTATCCTGGGTGGTTGTTAATACACCTACACTGTGTCCAGTAAAAAACGGACCCGCTAGACATCATGCAATAAATATGTCAAATCTGAAGGAATTTGAATGAATTTTCGTGCACTTAATTTCCAATATATTCCTGAAATGAGTGCCAAATTTCGTTGAAAAATATTATTCCGTTTCAAAATTATTAAATGTTGAATGTCAGTAACAAAATATCTCCGTTACCAACATGGCATTACATTCTGCAGTCTCTGAAGCGGAATTGATGTTTGTTGACGCAGTCGAAATAACGTAAACAATAACAAAATGGTGTTTTCTGCAGACGATCATGTTTTAATTAAACTGTTGAGACAAGAGAAAGGATATGATACTGAAGAAGTTTATCTCAATATTTTCCATCAAGCCGTGGACACTGTCAGGATTAAACAAATGGTTGCCTAATACTGGACACTTCACGTTTTGAGGCGACCTTAGATAAGCCACTTTAACTGTTGTTTGCATAGACAGATTTAACTGAAATTTGGCTTTTTGATTGCCAATAAATGATGCATTGTTGGTGTAAAATTTTGCCAGAATCAAACGCTGTTTGTTAAAGTTACGCATAGGCCTATGTACACAGGGGTTTACTTATGTAACACTCTATTGGCAATGGCGATATTTTGTTATCGATATTCAACATTTAATAATTATGGCAGGAAATAATATTTTTCAACGAAATTTGGCAGTCACTTCGGGAATTTATTGCTGATTAAGTGTACAAAACTTTATTCAAATTCGTTTAGATTTGACATTTTTATTGCATGATGTCTAAGGAGTCCGATTTTTACCGGACACAATGTAGATGCTTCACCTGTCCTGAAGCAGTCACCTTTTCATGTACTGGCGTCAGCATAGGACAACTGCATTGATTGGACTCAAAGTGCTTAACACTGGATCACGCTACCGCTGGCCATGCAGTCAGTTGCAATGTGCAGTATTCTCCATGAAAGACAAAATCTAAAGTCCAGTACTCACTGCTGACAAGAGAGACTCGTGGCCAAAAGCGCTTTTTTTTAATTTTGGAAGTGGCAGCTGAGCTAATGACCCCACAGCACACTATGCAGTATGCAGCCATCCACTGCCCCCATCAGCAAACAACTGGACATGCAGAGCATCCAGCAGACATACCACCACCCCAGTCAGTGACGGTAGGCCTTATTCCTTAAGATACTACTCATTTTCCATTCCACTGAGGGTAGGAGGCTGAGTTGACCCAAGCACACAACTGGTAGGCTAGCAGGTTGCATTGCCTGTGTATTCAGGGCGTGATGAATACAAAGTTGATGTGATTGAAGCTTATTTGAAGGCTGTGAACCTCTACCGAGACTACTCTGATGCAAGCCAGGATCCCCAGTACTCCGAGGTCATATGTCTGTGCTTGATTACTCGACTTGGATCACTGATTGGGAGAAAATTGTGATATGAAGATTCTGGTCTTTGTTAGTGATTTTTAGCCAACTGTACTTATGTAACAGTTGAGCTCTTGTTATGGTTGTCACCCGTCCATCTGTCGTCCATCACGGATGTATTATGCTTAAACGGTGCGAGATAGGACCTAGGTTGCTATTGATCACTGATAGGAAGTCGCATATTGGCTTTCAAATATGAAAATCATTGACCTCGGATGACTGTGAAAGTCACTGACAACCAGTACCGTCGGCTATCCTAGCGACAGCTGGGCTTCTTGTTGACACTGTGGTTTAATGTAAGATACGGTAGAGTATTGACAGTTTAAGTGAGTCTGTTGTCTGGCTTGCAATTAGGTAACAACTACAAGTTCAGTACAGTTTTGACATTTTTGCTAGAGCTGTTGAAAGGTTAATTTTCTTTAACGCATTAATTAACACGTTATTAATGCACCCAGGCTCGTCCAGAGGGAGAGTAGGGGGTAAGTTACTCCTGCCCTGCAAAATTTAGGGGCCCTGCCTGTCGAATATAGAAAATTGAAACGGCAGACAACAATTTCGAGTTTTTGATCAACAAGAACTGACGTCATAACTAGCATAAAAATTTATTTTTATTTGGAAATGTCATCTGAATAATTAGGCTATTTATTTACAGTAGTGAGGGAATGGCAACTACAGTTTAGTTACTTGAATTCATTCGATTGTCAAATAACCGCAGTTTAAACGGAATATTAAAACTTTTGCTTCGCAGAATTTAGTAAATAAAATTGCTAAAATAATAAATTTACGTATGTGCGTTGATTTTTTAACTGATTTTATTAACGCATTAACGCGTTCATTAATGCGTTAATTTGACAGCTCTAATTTTTGCCCTTTCATTTTCAGTGGTGTCGTGCATTAAGAAAGTTGGTGGAGGCAATAAGTTGCAATTTTCCAGCAAAATAATTTTTTGATGGAGGAGATTATGAATGCCTAGATTTCAGTTTTGCCGCTAAATTTCCACAAAATGGGTAATTTTTAGCCCTGAACTTTGTGTTTTCGGAAGAAAATTTTTAGACAAGAAGTAAATTGTAAAATCTTGCTGCTTGCTTTCTGTGCTCACAGCCTTGCACATACTGTGTTGTTTTTGTAGATTTATGAGTTGGATCTGGGCACAATCGTTCCTTGCTGCTCTGGACCAAAGAGACCTCACGATCGTGTTTCTATCAGCGACATGAAGACTGACTTCAGTCAGTGTCTGACCAACAAACTTGGATTCAAGGTGAGCATGTTAACATCACAGGCACACTGCATACATTGATTGTCTTGTATTGGGATTAGTTTTACGACGAGGCTATTAATGGTTTATTATTTGTTTCATTTGGATTTTTTTGCAGGTCTAGTTTTCTGTAGCAATTTTTCTTTCAAATTCTGCGTGCCATTTTTCCCAATTCTGCTGCTCACTACCTTAATTTTTTTGTAATACTGTGGCATCTTGTTTATTAAGTAAACTAGAAGCACCCCGCCCCATTCCAGATTTTTTCGCCATGAAGCACTACACTGTGCGCTAAGTGGCGGGCTTGGCAAAATCAGCGGGGAAAGAAAACAAGGCAACTCAACCCCCACCCCCTCAGGCTGCTCGTGGGGACAGGTAGGGGGCAAGGTGGGGGGCACGTACCTAAAACCCAATGACTTAAACGCTAGTGTTGGGGTCTGTGATCATGCAACATGGAAGGCTCTAGAGGGGGCTGACAGACTGTATGCACATTATAGTAACATTGAGGACTTTTGGATGGTTTAAAGTACATAAATGTCTGTCACTCTGTGCATCAAATGTTTAGTAATCGTTGATGAAAGCATAGAAATTCTGTGGAAATGGCCAGATCACGTGGCTTGGCTCATGATTTTGCAGCTTGTGGTGTCTGTTTATTAGCAAGCGTTATGTCTGGGTTGTCTGTAGCATACTTATGCTAGTGGTACTGTCCACAAGTGGCGTAAAAACTGAACATCTGTTATGTGCCATTTAGAATAGTGTTGAATCTTAGTTTTAGCAGCTTGTGGCATGGCATAGCGATCACACATTGTGTCGATTTAATGAAGTTGCTTTGAATTACTGGCTAAACAATATTAGTTATCTTGCTTTCAGTCATGCCATCCTGGCCATCATTCAACATCTCAGCCTGCCATAGCTAGAAATATGAAGGGCACGCTAAGTAAATTTGACAGGGACGTTGGACCACTTTGTGATGACGGCATCTCTGAAGTGGAGCAATACCGTTCTGCTTTACGCACTCTTCACAGCCAAGCAGTCGTAGATGCACAGTCGAACTTTGTACCAAACAAAGTCCTTGGAACTACTTTGCCTGAATTATCATCATTCGAGTGCTACCTTTCTAGATCCGTTTGCACTACTCTTGCTCAGTTACGTTCGGGTCACTGCCGGCTCCTCAAATCTTACAAGGCCCACATCACCGCAGGCATGACAGATGTTTGCCCGGACTGTGGAGTGGCACCACACTCCGTTGAACATTTGTTCCAGTGTCCTGCCTGCTCGACACAACTAACAACTCAAGACCTATGGGATGATCCAGGCGCGGTGGCTGATTTTCTCAAGTTCAGCGACAACTAACAAAGGAGAGGAGCTGTAGGCTACAACAACAACAACAACAATGAGTTGCTCTGTGCCAGGCCCAGTTAGTACTTGGATGGGTGACTGTCTGCAGTTAGGTAAAACATCTTGGTACAAAACCAGCCAGTTGGTCAACTTAGTCTTCTACCCTCTGTGGGATGGTAAACTGAGTATCAGCTTTGGGGCTGAGTAGCAATAAATGGTGATGATGAGCGTAGCACTGTACCTGCTAGTTTAGGCGGACCTGATGCCCAAGCTTGGTCCGAAAGTTGGTGGCCACTTGGCGCTCATGCTGCTCTCAGCAAATGAACTGGGTGAACTGCTGCAGTGGCTGTGCAACGGTGACAGTACCACAAACATTGTCATTGCCATTGGGGCTACTGTTTGTGCCAGCACTACGCTATGTCTTGTAAAAAACGTGCAGCAGTGCGGTCGCCGTGGAAATGACATCGGAGGTGGCTATGCAGGATCACAGAAGCTGAGAGTGTTGTGAGTTAGTTAGCGTCACAAATTTGAATTTAGTGCATTAAAATCAGTTTCATTATTGATGGCTGTGTGATGGCTTCAGGGCTTTGGACTGAGTGAGGACCAGAGAGGGAAGTCGGTGAAGCTGACCTATGAAGGCGTGGAGTACACCGTGGGTCATGGAGTGGTAGTGATAGCAGCCATTACCAGCTGTACCAATACCAGCAACCCTTCAGTCATGCTCGGCGCAGGTACTACTAATACTACAGCTACTACTACTACTACTACTACTACTACTATTAGTGTCTAATATTTGACAGATTAAGCAAAAGTTGAATGTTTTTGTCGTTGTTTCGTATGTGTAATATTTTGCTCAGAATCAGTCCGTCTGTATTTGGGCGTCAATTAGACAGACACTGAAGTTGTGGCAGCGTCGCTGTAGTTTTGGTGTGTTCCTATGCTGTGTCGGGTGCCATTTAAAAAGTTGAGCTTAGATGCTTATGTAGATATTTGCTCAGTTGGGGTTTTGGAAATAATTTGAATTGATCGTTGTCATGAGGTGCAAGAAGATCTTTCGCTCTGTCAACACCGTATCGGCTGGAAATCGCAAATTTTCCTTGCCCCGTGTTATTTAGCACCCCCGTTTGGGGTGACGTTTTTCGAATTTATGGAAAAGCTTTACGGTTTCTGAAACTAGAGTCTTCCAGGCAGCCGACGGTGAAGATCTGGTGATCCTATCTTGCACCGTTTTTGACTGATCCACCTGTGTGACGCACAGACGGACAAACAGAATTGCGATGGCTAAGACACGCTACAGCAGTAGCTGCTGTTGCGCATAAAAGATGAAGCCGAAATTTTTCACTTTGTTCTGTGCCACCATGTAGGTATATTGGCGAAGAAGGCTGTTGAGGCAGGATTGTCTGTAAAACCTTTTATCAAGACAAGTCTTTCACCAGGCAGCGGTGTTGTTACTTACTACCTCAAAGAAAGTGGCGTTCTCGAGTTCGTGGAAAGACTTGGGTGGGTAATCCACAACCAAAAACTTAATCATCACAATTTTGGTAGAGAATTTTGTATTTTGCTTTTTTTTGTATTATTCTTCGTGTTAACCACTTTTAAAGTAACTGCTGTTGAGTGTGGCGATTGAAACTGTCTTGCATCTGATTATCTCGTGTGGAACACTCTATCAATCTCAGTCATGACGTTTGTTCTGTACTGAACTTTGCTTTGTACACTGTTGAAAATATTGTGTTTTTGGGCATTATTGTGAATTGTCTGTGTATTTTGAGCGAAGGTTTGGAGTTGTTGGTTACGGCTGCATGACTTGCATTGGTAACAGCGGACCACTGAGTGAGTCTGTCACTCGAGCTATCGAACAGGTCAGTAGCTGTTGTTGTTGTTGTTGTTATTGCAGTTGTCGTGATAAGCCTAGCAGGTAGAGCCTAGTGACGTTTTAATTATAAAAGGTAAAAAGGTAAAGTCCACATACTTGCTATAGCACTTCTTACATGCTTCTTCAAGACCAGAAGCGCTTTACAATCTTGGAAGTGGCAGCTGATTGGCATGAGCTAATGATACCGCAGCGCACTATGCGGCCATCCATTGCCCGCGCGAACGAACAATTGGACCCTTATTATAATTAACAATTATAGCCTAGACTATCAGCTTACAGGCTAGTGCCTAGCTAGACGATGGCACGCTTGGAGACTAACTGGAAGATACTGTCGTAACATGACTTAGACTGTCGCACGAATTTACATATTCATATCAGGCTGTCGTCCGTGCACTGAAGTCACGCGACCACCGTAAACATTGCTCGAGTTTACCATACAGTAAATTGGAATAATTTAGAACCTGTATAATTTTCAGCAAAATTTAATATATTGGTGGAATATATGAGAATTAACATTTATACGGACTGATACTTATTTGGCTGGTCACGTGATGACAGTAAAATGGGCGTTGCTGGGCGCTGCCGCTGTCCAGCCCAGTGTTTTTCAACCTTTTTGCTGCAGCGGAACCCCACATAAGCGTGAAGGTCACTCACGGAACCCCGTACATCCAGCAATGTACGCGAGGTAGAAGCTACAGACTCATTTCCCTAGCAGGGCAGAGCCTCCATGGGAAAGACAATGCAGACAAAGATGGCCAATTATAACATGAAAATTGACCATATTAGTAGGCAGCAGTATGTTACTGTATTTTTTAACCAAACACGATGGGCGAGGCGGGGCCACCAACTGAGAAAACTTATCACGTAGATGCCCTTATACAGATACGTGTCTTTTTAATTTTTTTTAGCAGAATGCTTTAAGAATTGAATGAACTAAGTAAATGATCAGACGATTTCGTAACCATAACTATAACCAATCCTTCTTCTTTTCTTTTTCTTCATTTCTGATAATGCACTAATCCTCGGAGTTGAGAAATGTTGTGCATAGAGGGCCTACGTTATATCATATTCTAATAGAATGTTAATTGTAGTGCCTGTATGGGGAGGCATATGCCCCAAAGAGCTGATGAACCCAGTCTGGGGTTATCTTGTTTTGTACCCACAGTGACTTTGTTATCTACTCATGGTGATCTTATTTTATATTGAGGGTTACCTTGACGTGTGTCTAGGGGGTGATTGTTGTTGTGTACATGGGATTATTTTGTGGTGTACCCAGGGTTATCTTGTTCTGTGCCCCGGGTGTCACTTTTGTGTACCCGGGGTTCTGTTGCTGTTTATCCAGAGTGATCTTGTCGCTGCTGGAGTTCTGTCTGGTAATCGTAACTTCGAGGGTCGCATCAACCCTCTGACACGTGCCAACTACCTGGCGTCTCCACCGCTTGTTATAGCTTACGCTTTGGCCGGAACGGTGCTCATCGACTTTGACAGCGAACCCCTTGGTCAGTCAGTTTGCCATCACGTAGCTTCATGATAATTTACACCGTGTCCAGATAAAAAAAAAAGTCTATGATATTTTTGACATATTCTTGGCAAACTTAAACATAAACATATTTTCATAATTTTGGGCATGAGTTGTCGAGAAGACCCATCTTATTAAAACATTAGTAATTTTTTCCTTACATTGAGATAT
>Ga0209671_1005126_pt1 | contig 13185 bp, 9 predicted proteins | sample WorMetHERISLAND2_2_FD_187401 | JGI IMG/M metagenome (GOLD analysis project Ga0209671, IMG submission 187401) | Marine gutless worms symbiont microbial communities from Max Planck institute for Marine Microbiology, Germany - Olavius geniculatus... | ecosystem: Host-associated > Annelida >... | reverse complement strand
GGGTCATATATTAGCAACGTTTTCATAAATTTCATACTTTTGGAGGAGCAAGCAGCAGTTTGTCTCGCATAGGTTGCAGTAAGCCAAGTCGACAGAGAACAACCTGTAATCATTTTATTTCAGCTGTAGTTTCATATTTTTAATTGTATTATTGCAATGTCTGTATAGCAATATTATCAGCGGAGATACAGGCCTATATGCGCTCAATGCTTTTAATTTAAACCGAATTATTTTATTTCATTTACCTATTTTTTCATTTGTTCCTAAACCAGCCAAAAACTACAACACCAAAGCCGCCAGTAAGTCGTTGACAGGTGTGCTTAGGGTACAGGCTTGTTAAATATGTAGTCTGTAGTTTATAGCCAAGTTATTACACATTTATAAAAACGCTCTTGCATAGTTTGGCAAAACCGTAAAATCATTCTTAAGCGATTTCAAATCTTACAAAACACAGCGAGCCTGTTCATATTCTTGAGATCCTGACCTAATGTGGAGTCCGTAATGACTTGCTTGTTGCCGAACTGAGGCGGCTTTGTCATGCATAGCTGCTGCTGTGCTGCGACTGGCGTCTGGCATATCTTCCTTCGGCACCGTCTGTAGTCGATTGTTTCAGCACTTCCCGTGTGCAGATTGGCCTACAATTGATCCTACAATAAAACTGCTTTGCAACTGATGACAGCTTAATTACCGCACTCGTGGCGCCTTCTACAGCTTCACAGCTGGCGATAGCAAACACGTGGTCTACTCTAGCGATTTGCAAGTGTGCGCGGAATAAAAATAAACTTTTTGTTTCAGAGGCGTATGCGTAAATATTAACTGAACGCAAAACATTTGCACAGTATTTTTGCATTTTTGCTTTATGCTTTAAAAACAATTCCCTAGAACAGTGGCGGATCCAAGAGGGGGGGCGGACGTCCGGCCGCCCCCTTGAGCTCCTATGCTTAAGTAAACACTTTATATGCTCTGCCGAACTGCTAATTAAAAAAATCGTGTATCGGTAAAATTAGTAAAATTATTGCCACCAGATGTTATATGTTAAGACCTGCTGGGAGAGCTCACAGCGCTCCCCCAGGTTCCTTAGCTGGATTCAAGGGAAGGGGAAAGGGAAAAGAAAAAGGGGAAAAGGGAGAAAAGGGAAAGGAGGGGCAAGGAAAGGGAGAGAGGAGGGGAGAGGCAAGGGGGATATTCCGCCCTCCCTTCTTGGCTGAAGCCTAGATCCGCCACTGCCCTAAAAAAGGTTATTTCAAGAACAGTATTAATTCTTTCACCGAATTCACACAAAATGTCATGTGTCATATAGAAGAGAATTCGAGCCATATATCCGGCAAAAGTTGTTGCAATATTTGGCTTGATTCAAAAATTACAATTATTTGGACTTAAAAATGCATTGTCAAGACATTTTTCTAGGGGATTGTTCTTTGGTGCACCAAAATCCATCCACGGTCTTGGCGATTGTACGTTTTTGGTGTACTGACAGTCTATAGCTAATACAATGGGAGTGCAACGTGTTCTGTAGATCTAAAGCGTAGGCCTACTGCGTGGCATTGTGAACAGTGCGAGAAACGGTGATGACGTAGTACATGACGTCATCATCATGACAATCACAAGGTTCAGTGGCAGCAGAACAGTGCATTCGAGAGCATCATCTGTATCACCGTCATCATCACAGCATCTCAGGTTGTCTACAATCACAAAGTACGTTATCAACGTCGTCGTCAGCGTCCTACTGGCCATGTCGTCACTGCGTGCGGTCGCCGGCCACAGCAACGACACTGCAGCTACTAGTCCAGGTGGGCCTATAAAATGAGCGTTGGCGTCGCCAGGCCAGTCAGTGAGCTCCGTGCTTCTCCGGCAGTCTTCCGAAGTTCCGATTGTAGGCCCTATTGCTTCAGTTGCAACTGGCAGTACTTATGTTTATTTATCGGAAAATGAAAAATAATGATTTTGATGCGAGGAGGGGCACGAAACTAAGAATAGGTTTATAATAATTTAGGGTTATCAACTAACAGAAAAGTATTATGAAATTATTGCAATAAACTGTGACAAAGCTGTAGAAGAGTAGGATACTCTATATTGCTTTTATTGGATAGGCACTTAAATGTAGTCGGATGTCAGTTTGTGAAGATCTCTGTGGGACGACTTAAAACAATAAACAGTTGGAAGTCGAGGGGGCACTTGCCTCAATGCTTCATAGCTGGCGACGCCAGTGGGTATGAGTTGCTCTGTTGCTGTAGCTGATAGCAGCTTAGCCAAGTTATAACGTCATTGGTCGCATTGACGAAGTTAATCGACGCTGAGCCGGGTTTGTAGTTGAACTGAATTGGCTTTTCGTGAACGCTACGCCGTCTTGGTATTCACCCATGCCACTCTGTCTAACTCGGCCTGGCCTTCTCTCTGTGGGTATACTGGCGACGTTTACGGCCATCGCTAGGGAAGAAACGGCGATGCTGTCCCAGTGCCGACATACTATACGGCTGTTTCCTTAGCGATACTCCGCGTTGCGATTTCACAAACTTGAAAATTGCCAGAGAGGTTACACCTATTTTAAAGAACTTTACATTCGTTTTTTTCTACGTCTCCTAGTTTCCGAGTGGAAGAAATGGACGGACGGACGGACAGATGCAAATATATGGGCGAGATCCGCAGTGTGGCTTATTACGACGGTCGCAAAAAAGTTTGCATTTTAAAATGGGCGACTGTTATGAAAAAGCAATAATATTGTAGAATAACGTTATCCGCGCTGGTTGCGTTGGTTCAAATTTCACTGTTTCTCCTAAATGCGTAGTCGTTAGTATAAGCATATACTGGTCATGACGTAGGCTAGGCCTATAGCTTATTTTTCGTTTTATGCTTCGTCCCTTTCTTTTTATTTCTGTATGGCAGGCCTATTTAGTGTTTGCAACCGTTCGTAGTGAAGTACAGTTCACATAAATATAATTTCTTTAGACTACCGGTTAGTGATATGGATCGACATCTAGTGGCGACGTCGTGTCTCGTCTCGTAGACGGCAATATGTTGAGGTACAGACATGAACAGTGAACACCTGCGACGAAACTCCTCTATGATGAAAACCCTCCAACCACCTCGAGTGTTATGTGTTCGGTGCTTTTCACTCAACTTCGGATGGGTCTGATAGGACTACGTTATGTTATTGGTAAGAGATGACGTAGTTTAACGCTGAGCAGACCCAACTAATTAACTCAGGCAGCAACTCGGCAGCTATTGCTATATTGTCAGTCGCTGCCGTGACGTGGAAGCGAATACAGTCGCTTCACATTTGTGTAGAATAAAGCAGAATCTAATCAGGATTGTATACAGTGTCGAGCGTGTCTTACAGCAGTTTCCCCTAAACTTTCTACGGCCCGCTACCGCGGAGCTAATTAGCCCCTACAGATCACAAAGCTAATAGGTCAGCTAAAGCTGCAAATACTGATCTAATATGTATTAATACCTGACGTTTCATCAGTTGTGTTGTTGTTTTTGCCGCAGCAGATAACAATAGATTAATACAATAATACAATTATTTTGCAGAGGTTTTTGTCCTGGGGGTTTTGACGGAGACTCACATAATGGCTGTAAATGATAAAATGCTTGCACTTATCAGTATTGCATTCCGGAGACTGAAGTACACCTGTAGGCTTTAGGCTTAAGTATAGTTTTATGAGTGCCTGGAGTTTGATAGCGAAACTTTGCGTTATCACGCTGTTGCGCCGCCTTTCCCGCGCGTTGATAAAACAGTCTATAGCGAAGCAGAAGGACTTTTAGTTACGCTACCGTCTTTTTAGATCACCGAAACCGCCGCGCGTCGTGCTGCAGAATGTGCGGCTATGTAAAGCTTGGCGCCGAGGATATCAAGAGTCAAGACAGTTACAACTGTACCGAAGTAGGGCCTATAGGAGATGTTGGTATGCTGTTCTTCTTTCTTCTGGCGCTCGATCGGGATGACCTCAGAAAGCCCAGCATCACTCAGGAAATTGATTGTCATTGTCGGCTCTTTGAACACGAAGGCGATGGGATCAGGCTCGTCGAAATGATGTTCTAGCACTGAGTTAACTCCGTCGGTTATTGGCATGATGTTGTCCAGCGTTCCTCCGCGTCGCTGCGGCCGTTATGTGTTGTGCAGTCGCGGCGTTTTCTCTGACTCAAACCATAACTTGAAGTATCAGTGATAAGAAAAAAAATTGTGTTGAAACTGGCAAAATTTGTGCTGTATTACCGTGGTTCATTTCTAAGAATTAGTTAACCGAATTTCACACTCTTTCTGTCATTTTTTTCTGACTATTACGTTTACATTTTTATTATTTCTTGTCTCACCGTCATTACTGTGCGTAAATTAAAGATCTAGTGATATATGCCTAGGCTTACTTCTAAGTTAGCTTGTATTTAGGCTACGTCTTACAACGTTCTCATCACGTCTCGACATCAAAACGGTGATCGTAAATTATTATTCTGACGTAAGTCATCGACGTCGTTATGAAGTCGTTATGATGTCGGACCCGTAGACTATGATTGATTCGGTGCCGGTGTATACGGACTCTGTATATAGCTCACTAGCATCTAGCATACCGAAGTTGCCATGTCGCGGTCATGACCTGCTGCCAATGAATGCTCGGTATATATGCTGGCACCGTGCATTCGCTCGCCTTTCCTCGGTCTGCCGGACTCTGGTCGCTTATCTCGCCGACTGTTCAAGTCCACCCGCGGAACTCTGGATCAGTGGAGTTAATCGACACGCCATTGATCACAGATCAGGTCGCGTGTTCCCGGATTTCGCGAAAATACGGGGGACCGGCCTGATGCCGAAGTGACTCCGGTATTTCATAAGAAAGTGTGTACTACTGCATCGCTAGTCTCTTGGCAAAAAAGCTCGGCGCTGTCATGTCGATTGACCGACCACCCTAACGCTCATGGAAACATACATGTAGACCACCAGGCCGCCCACGCAACAACTGGCTGATACAAATTAGGAGGGATTCTGGCACTCTTCCAGCTGATCTACTGGCATCAAGCGCGGACACGGAGCGACGCTACGGCCCTGGTTGGTTACGCAATGATGACGACGGTGATGATGAAGCGTTAGAGGCGTAGTTGTGGTGAAAACTTTAGTGATGACAGAAACCGCAAATAAGTTATGCGTCCTTGAGTCCATGACCAAAAATCGACATGACGTCATTAGATTACGGCTGTCAGTGTCAGCTATAGGCCTGCCTATTCATACTAACTACTGTGCAAACCGTGTGAACGCCGGCGGCGATAATTCGACAGCAGCGCGCTGCACGCTTGGCTGCTGAGGCTGAAGTGCATCTTCATCAGTAGCTATCATGCAGTGACGTCATAGCCTGTCGACGTCATTAGCGTCACGTCATGGTCAAACCGCTATACGTGCATTTGACTACTGCTGTAACCAGGTCCTTAATTCCTGTCAATGAAAAATAATGAAGAGACAAAAACTAGTCATAAGAAGAAAGGAGTAAACCAGGCCTAACGTAGGCCTAAAAGTGTCTGTGCTATAACTTGTTAGTATCAAGTACATTCCCCTTTTCCTTTTTTTACTAAATGCGCCTCTGGGCCCGACTGCTGTTATGACCTTGCTTACCACTGCACGTGTCTGCTAACATGGCAAAGACGCAAGATGTACGTCATTTTCATAAGATTACGTCAACATATCGAGCTTAACGAGGTTGGAATCGTTCAGACACGTCGGTACGGTATTTCAGCAGAACGAATCCTACTACAGATCACAGAAAAGAACCGAACAGTATTGAGCCTGTGGGTCTTATGTCGTCCACTCAATAGTCTTTAGACTTTTCTTCTTTAACCCATTACTGCATGACTTATTTTATAGTTTGCCGTCCAACTAGGTGTCCTATTTTTGGGACGCTATGCATGAATGGTTTAATGGAGACTGCATAAGACACTGGTGGTCAGTTTTAGCCGCTTATTGTTATGCGGCTATCGTAATAGACATCATTACGGGTTTTGTTCGTCTGTCCGTCCAAGTGTTTGTCTGTCTGTTAGTCCGATTAATTCTCTGTCCCGTACGGGTTTTTATACTCGAAAATGGAAAAGCGTCGAAAACACAAAGTCAGTGTGAACGTTATCTCTAGCAGTAGTCACCAAAACTTCAGAGTTAATGTTAGAGTTGGGCTTGTGCAGTGCAGTGTACAGTATAGTTAGGCGGACGGCCGCGCAATATGTCGGCACTGGGCTGCGAGAACAATCCTGTTATCGCTAGTCTTTACCGCCTCAGCGACGTGTCTCTCTGTTGCCGGTGGCGCCACGCGGCGAGCTCGCCCGCGTACTAAAAACCGTCAACGAGAGATCGCCTACGTAGTAGGCTACAGTGTTTGTTCTGTAGAGATGATGACGGGAAGCCGCGAAATGTCACAACCTCTACTCACTAACGAGACATCCTCGCAGCCATCAGACACAGCGGGACCCTACAGGAGTGAGCGACTCACTGCGGGACGTCCTCTGCTGACTCATGCCTACATATTACACTTGCTGTTCTTAATATGCGTGCACGCTTCTACACTGTGTTCCAAATAGAAGGCCAGTTTTATTTTTTGAATAGCTCCGTAAAAAATGACTGATTTTAATAATTTCTGGGCATTCTGGCACGCAAAATCAGAAAGAAACTTGACGTTGATGACTACAGTTTTGCCCATCTCACTTTAATACTGTCACTACACTATCTGGTGAAATGCAGTAGTTGTAGTTGATTGATCAGGTCGGATACATAGTTTGTTCTGCCAGTCACAGCCGCTATCAGTATCATTACCTATGACTAAAACTATTTTAGCGCCGTTAACCTCCTATATGACTCACTATTATATACTGCACTGGGCGTCACCGTTACATAATTTTTATTACGTTTGCTGTTTAGATTTATGTGCACTGCACGGTGCCTGAAGGGTGCATTGTGCTAACAGTAGCCTAGTATCGACGCCTCTGTGCTAAATGCCTTGAGTTGAGTAGCTTAGGCTATATATCTTATGACTCATTGAGTTAAGTTAACTTTCGCTGAGATTTTAGTCTCAGACCAACCAAAGTCTTATTAACGAATTAATGTTTTTAAAACGTTTCTGTTGTACTAAATATGCTCCAATAATAATGAACATATTCATTAGTTCGACAATTCATTTTTTCACTTTAAGCTTATTAAATTATTTAGTTCAATAACACAAGCACTTTAATGTACATATGCATAAGCCAATTCGCGCGTTAGCAATGAAAAGCGTTAGGGCTTCCTTGGCGTTTGATGCTCCGCGTAACGCCGTAAGTTGATGTTTACTTGCTTGCTTGCTTCTCGTTGCTGTCTGATGTTTTTCTTAATCACACAATTAATACACCACGCGCTTGCACGCCGCTTGTCCACCGCGACATAACTGACCGCCACGTTTCGTTGGTTATTTTCTGAGCCAAATCTCAGTTTCAGAGGCACAGCTGCAGCAATCCTGCTAGCTGACCATCTGTCCGGCTGCTGGAGATCAGCTACTGTAGCATTGAGGCGGATTCTGTAGTTTTAGAGCGCTTACTCAACTAACACAGTAATACCAGGGATGTGCACGAGACCTTTTGAGCCGAGACCGAAATGAGACCGAGACGTTCAAAATTTTGTCCGAGACGAGACCAGGACGAGACGTTGCAGCTTCCGAGACGCTGGCTGATACCTTGACTCTCAATAGTCTCGGGAGCTTCAGCGTCTCGTCGAGACGTTGTCCGAGACGTATAATAAAACTCGCACCATGGTAAGCGTTTTTTTTTAATTTTGTGATATTGTGGGTTTTTACACCTCATTCTGAAAATTATCAATGATAAATTAACGGCTTACACCGTAAAAATTGCAACTGCAGTGCTGTAGGTTTATCCTAATTTGCAAGCAACTGAAATTAGTAAACTACAGCTGATTATCGCCTTACGTAGTCTACATTTGGCTGACTGTAGGTATTTAACCTGACATCATACACTTTATCTTTTTTATGACGAAAAAAACTGACATGACATACTTTTGCTTTATGACAAAGAAATAACTAAAAAATTAAAAAACGCTGTAGACAAATATGTCTGAGTCGCAAATACAAATTGAGGCATAATGTCATGCTAGTTAGTATCGGTCTAACTGCAGGTATGCACGCCGCGCGCCTGCACAAAACGTCTCGACGAGACGCAATGGTCCGAGACCCGAGACGAGACCTACTGCACAGAGGCCGAGACGTATTGCTTCGAGACCGAGACGAGACCCGAGACGCATAGGCCGGAGACCGCGACGAGACGTTGGTACGTCTCGAGACCGTAGATCTCGAGAGCGAGACGTCTCGACCGAGACCACATCCCTGAGTAATACAGTATTTTATTAATAAATGTGGCCAACGCACATTAGCACTGGCAAACTAGCATTAACAAATGACCCAGGAAAAAACTAATTAAAATAAAACAAGATAAAACAACAATAAAACAGCTTATTTTGCTGTATCGCTATTTTACGAATTTCTGCAATTAAATGCAAGTTTTCTGCAAGTTTGTGCAAACTTGCGTGTAACTTGCATCGCTGACGTAGGCTATAGCAGGCGTTTGCACACGTGAGAATGCGATACAATAAAACAACTGCATTTGTATTTAGTTGTATTCAGTTTTATTTCATTTTGCTGCAAATGTGCGAGTGTCCTTAGGCTGCTGTTGCTGCTGCTACTGGAAGGAATAGAAACGTTATTAAGCGGTGAATTTGCAACGCTCCGGTGACTGACTTACCGGTACTCGAGACGTCGGTAGCATATACAATATGAAGCATAAAAACACACCAGGATTTTTTTACCATAACTTGAAGAAGGGCTATCGAATTTTAATAATTTTGGGTACACATATTTATGACACAACTGGCCGTCAAATGGTCGTTTAGTTTCCCACCTTACCTAATATCTGCTTTTGCACTACTTGATAAAAACAGAACAGACAAAATATGCACTAAAATCAACAAAAAAACTTTATAAAATTTTATCTTTCCGGATAGGTGGCCACCAACAGCCAATTAATTACAAGGTTTGACTGTTGTGCAGCAGCACCCTTATTAAATAGGCTTAACATTCAGGAATATTGATGAATTCAAGAAGCGACTGGTGAAGTCTAGGTTGGTCTGGAGCAGAACGTTATCAACGCTGCTATCAACGAATGGAGAAAGTGTCTCCGAGCCATGTTCGTGGGCCAACATTTCAAACATTTTATAGGCAATTAAAAATGGACAATTAAATACGCTATCAGCTAAAACGATAAAAATATGGACAAAATGTGTGTTTTGTGTGTTTTTTGATTAAGCAATAATATCATTGTTTAAAAATGCAATATTTTTTTGTTTTCTTTTCTTAGGTAGTGCAGAAACAGAAAATGGGTGAGGTGGGAAACTAAACGGTTATTTGATAGCCAGTTGTATCAGAAATATTCTTACCAAAACCTATTAAAATTGGATCACTTTTTTCAAGTTATTACGGAAAAAATGTTGGTGTGTTTTTTATGCCCCACAGTGTAGTCGACGTGGCGTGGCGCGGTCGAGTTTACAAGACGGCAGCAGTTAAGTGATGCTACGCGGCGATACACTCGTCATCACACAGCTGACCGACAGGCGCGCCAGTGTGATCATGATTTCATGCTTAAGGTGAAGGCAAGACGTAAAAGTGGGAGCATCTCTGTTCTTGATCTCCATGATCATTTTGTCCCTTTACCCTTTCTTTATTTCAGTTCTTTGTTTCTTTCATGTGCTTCTTTGTACTCCATGGTAGGAGGTCTGGAAAAATGTTGCGGACTAGCAGCGCTCTGGTGTATCCGCTAATATCGACACGATGTCAGTCGCAGATATTTTTGCCGCGTACTTTCTTTCTGACGCCGGCTAAGCAGGTACACTCGAGACGAGAGAGCCTGTGAACACTAATAGGCACGTTTCTGGTACCTCAATCTCTGGTACGAAATCACTCAGGCCTATACGAGCGATTTCTGCAGAAAAAAATCTCGCTAAAAAATTTGAGACCCACTGTACTATAGGTTCTGCTTGTGGTTTATTTACCTCACAGACCGAGTCGACTACCAAGTAACCACAAGCAGAACCTATAGAACCAATTCACCGACATTGCCCTCTAATCCAATACAGTGCATTTAATAGCGTAGCGTATAATATGGGCTAAAGTTCCCCACGAGCCACATTGCTGTAGCGCTGGTTTCCGTTCCTTAGCCCTCAGTTAGACACTGGCTTACACTGCGAGACTACGCATACGTAACTACTGCATCACGCTCTGTGTTTGTTTATGCTTCATTTTTCGTTGATACTCACTGCGCCTACCCGCGTTAGGACGGCCAGGCTGAGTTAACCTGAGTGGATGGTCAGTTACCGATGTTTTTGTCTATCTTCTGTCACTCATCTCAGTATACTAACCGGTCCGGCGAGTGTCGATAGCCTTTTCAGGGCTTTTGCTGTAGAATGTCATACTAAAAATTAACTGAAAAAATGTTGATTGATAGCCTACTGCGCACAAGTTCGCGGTGTTTTGTGACTGAGTGTGACGCACGGCATGCAGCACACAGAAAGATTGGTTCTCTCTCTTACGCAAATCTTGCGCTCTGCGGTTCTATCACTGTCAGTGAGTGAGTGAGTGAAACAGTTCGTTAAAAATTTCTCATGTGTTTTTGGCTGTATATTGACAGCGCCACTCATGACGCTAGGCCGGTGGTTGTATAGTTTTCTAGAAATGTGGGTCAGTGTTGACGTTGCTTTCAGTGTGTTCTTGTATCGTTTTCGTCGACCTTTGGATGCAGATATGTTTTCTTTTTTGAAGCTCGCCGTGTAGGCTGTAGGAGTCGATTTAGCATGAAGAGACCGGATCGTGTGTAACACAGCAGTGCGTTGAGACAGCTGTTCGCTGATGCAATTGCGCGGCATGTTACCTGACTCGCAATTGCGTTACTTGCTTACTTACTGCTGATCTTCACTGGTAGTCGCAGCACCAGCTGCGCTGTCCATTAAGCAGAATAAACACTCAGATACAGCACTAATTAGCTGTCGACTTTGTACAGCTAGAATCACTTATAAGCTATTCATTCTTTTTAGGCTTATGCACTGCTCTGTTGCAGTTAGGCTGCTGCGGCTGATCAGGCATGATACATAAGCAACCGCATAATGTATGATTTTTAATTTTTGTTCTAAATTTTAAATATATTCTTATTTATCAAGTTAATATCGTCATTATCGCAAAACTCTAGGCCTAACTAGAAAAACTTTTATTGCAGTTATTATTATTATTTGCGTGGAAATGTGCATTAGCAAAAGATTTTACTTATACATCATGATCAACTTTGCACAGGCGGAGTTTCAAAAATTCTGTGCAGTCTTAACCTTAGTGTCTCGTCATTGGTAGCGATCAAAATATTACGCACACCGACATTTTCTCAGCGTTGCACTTGCGAAGTAGGTTTATTGCCGTCTGTGAACATCAAATGCAAACAAAAAGAGCGCTAAGCTGGAAACTGGAAAGTCAAAGCCCTTTCATTTTCTTTTCTGTTTTGCCTCGCCTCGACTTGCTCCATAACGCATCAGCGTTTCTAATGGGGTGTTTACACGATCCAGCAAACGTCTAGCAAACTTCCAGCAAATGTAGGCCTATTCAAAATACACGTGCTAATTGCTGGACGTTTGCTGGATCGTCTAAACACCCTATAACAGAAGAAGTTGATTTCACCGCTGCAATAGCATGTAATCGTAATGTTGTTCGCGCGAGTGCATTGCGTCTTTGCAATACAAGATTATTCTCTGCTTGTGTGATGCGCATTCGAGTGATGGTTGTCGCTGTTGATTTGCTGTCTGTTTGACACCTCACACGCGACTAACGCATCACGTGCTGTCAGCAGACCTGTCACTGTCAGCAGCGAGTATTATTGGCCTCACGAGCGATGGACAGCGGCTCTCCAGCTGTAACGACTTGAGTCCTTGTCAGTCTGAAGACAGAGACAGACATAAACACGCAACTAAACAGATAGGGCTTGGCGGTTCTAACCTTTAAAGAGTTAGATGTGCTGTGCACCCAACCCCTTCAAAAACGATGCCAGCAATTTTTTGCAAGTTTTGCCCAAATTTTGTGGAATCGAGGACATAACGAGCAAGAAAGGAGCGCAAGTGTACAGTTTGGTTTCTGTTTTGCTCCCGTAGTCTGGACCCACATAATTAAAACGATTTTCGTATACCGAACAATTTACCACTAATATTGAAGCTTTTTCGTGGCTTTGTACCAATATAGACCATTAGACCTACCACAGATCTTTTAAAATAAGGACTGACTGCGGCCATGCTCGAATCCGCAAACTTGATGATGAAGGACGAATAAACTTTAGCGTGGCGTTAAGTCCTAAGACTACAAGGACACGTAACAATAAGCCTAAACAGTAAAGTCACGTAATAGTAGTCAGTGCAATGAGACGTTCTTAGTCATGTCTGTAAGACCGGGCAAAAAGTTCGGTTTTCAGTCTGCTGCGGAAAACTTGCAAAGACGGCGATGACCGAACTGACTCCGGCAAACTGTTCCAGACCGATGCAGCAGTCGCTGGAAAGGTGCGGTCGCCAATGGTAGAACGCACAGTGCGTGCAGCGACCAGCGCTGATGTAATCGAAGAGCGCAGTCGTTGACGTGCGTTGAGGTGTGACACGCGCTGAAGATCTGAAGCCAGGTAGGCAGGTGCAGAGCCGTGGAGGCAGCGATACACTAGCACTGCCAGCCGGAACGAAACGCGTTCTGGCATCCGAAGCCAGTGTAATCTGCGCGGTAACGGCTGAATGTGGTCCTGACGACAAGCTTTGAAGATTAGCCGTGCAGCGGCGTTCTGCACAGACTGAAGCCTGTCCATGAGTTGCTTCGGAAGGCCGGCAAGAGTTGCGGAGTCGTAGTCAACAACAGCGCCACGATGAGCGACTACATCACGTCGTTTGACACAGATCGGCGTATGCTTCGTAGTTGTCGAAGGGCAGCAAAACACTTCGAACATGTCTGAGTGACCTGAGTAGGCCTACGCATCGTCAGGTCAGCGTCAATGAAAATACCGAGATCGCGCGCACATCTGACAGGCGACACGAGATAAGAGCCAACAGCCAACGGATCGGAAGGTAGCTGACTTTGAACTGTAGCGCCGCACGGTGTAGGCCTAGTCGCAGTG
>Ga0209671_1005125_pt1 | contig 13186 bp, 5 predicted proteins | sample WorMetHERISLAND2_2_FD_187401 | JGI IMG/M metagenome (GOLD analysis project Ga0209671, IMG submission 187401) | Marine gutless worms symbiont microbial communities from Max Planck institute for Marine Microbiology, Germany - Olavius geniculatus... | ecosystem: Host-associated > Annelida >... | reverse complement strand
CAATGCTCCCTAGATTCTTTAACAGCCTGGGGAGTGAACCCCCATTACCACTTCATTCAATGCCTCACCTCTTCCCCTCCTTTTCTGCTGGCACCCATGAGAAAGAATGCCAAAGTCATCCATTATAGGGGGAGGGGGCAATGCAGCACTTGACTAAGCTTGACGAGGGAGGGGTTTGAGTCGATGTTGACGGGGGGGGCTAACACTGGAGGTGATGTGAGGGGGGCTTGCGTAGTGTGTCCAAGGGGGAATAGATGCCCCTGTTCAGACCTAATGGTGTACTGGTGTACCTAATGGTATTACAGTATGCACTATCTAAGAATGTACAATGCACAAATGAATCAAATGCACTACTGACTAGAAAACATTTACCTTTTCACAAGCCAGGCTAAAACTTCAGCAACTAGAGGAAAGTTTGGAGTTCTGAAATTTTCCATAGATATCAGCCTCGTGTAACCAAGCCCTCGCATCATCTCCGTGAAGTCTACATTCAAAAACAATCAATCACACAATCAAAATACACTTTCAATAAAATACATGCTTTGATTTATCTAAAGTAGTAATCCACCTTATATTCTATATGACACTAATGTATTCATAATACAAAAGCACAAATTGCAAAAGGAGTTTTCAACAAAGCGCCACAAAATTGGTTCACGACATACAAAATATTAGATATGATGACAGATTACAGCAAGAGGCCACCTGGCCTCTGCAATTTCTGCTACTCATATGCAGAATGAGGCACTAGCGATTGCAATCCCAAAATTGAGTAACCAATCTAAAATCTAGGATTAAAAATTTGTAATCCCAGGATCTCATTTTTTGGGATAAGGCTCAAACACATCGAAAGGTATATTGGAACTGTAGAGAATGATTGTGACTGCCAAAACGCAAATTACACTGCATAGCAAGAAATAGGACTCTAGCACACAAAAATTATTTTATTTGTTAGATGACTAGAATTGTTATTTGTATCATTTAACACTTGAAATGTATAATTTTAACAAATTTTTATAATCCCCAAAATTCTGGAATAGGGATGCTGCCAGAGATTGGCAAAAAATGGCCAGGATCCAGTAATTCACAATTGCAATCTCCAGCAGACACAATTCACATCAAATCACAGGTGCCGGTCATGATTTAAGCAATATGACATACCTCAGCAGACTTAAAATGATGTCTCTTAGGGTGGGTTTCTGGATCCTAACTGGCCGGTCAAGTTAGCGTTAACTGGCAGATTTGCATAACGCACGTTTCCCGTTGCACTAACCAACAGTTGAAATGGCCAAAAATTTAACTAACCGTCGATCGTAGTTATCATATTTAACGCAACTTTTGTACCATTTTGCAAGCAGTTAATTGAAGAATGTGATACTATATAACAATTTTACCGTATAACAATATCTTCAAAACACTTGAGGAGACGTTTGCTGCTGCAAATTTTACTACCATATCCATTCATAAATGAACAAAATGGCTGTCCGCAATTGCTTGGCTGGCTCGTGGGCTGGCTGACGAGCGCTTGTGCTCATTAATATTCATGAGGCTAGCCTGCATTAGGTGGAAATGATTAGCGCAGTGCACATTGTTGCTAAGCAACTATAGTTTACCATTCAGTTAGCTAACGGCCAGTCAAGGTTTTGTTCAGAAATGCAGAAAACTTAACTAGCGAGTTACGGTTAACAGACCGTAACTCGGTTTACTTACTGATCAGTTAACTAAAAGATCCAGAAACCAGCCCTTAGTTGTTTTTCACATTTTTTTTTGCGTGAACGTTTTGAGTCAGGGTTAGGGTCAGACATGGGGTTAAGGACAGGGTTAATGTTAGAAGATAGGGTTGGTGTCAAGCTTGAAGTTAGGGTTGGGTCGATCTTGTTTATTTGCACAACCGTTATTGAAAATTTAAACAGAAAATGGCTGCCCTGTGGTATATTAGCATTGTGTTGCAATTTTTTAATAAAATACAGAAGGTTTACGAAGTCAATAAATTTAAAAATACCTGCACGGTTCACCATTAAAACAATAAAGCTGAATGTAAAAATTCATGAGTCTGCTAAGGTATGTTATATCGCAGTGACCATACACATGGACGGCCGTATGCATAGATAAATGAGGCATGTGCACAAGGTCAATGAAAACATTAGCAGGCTTATTCAGATGCGAACAATAGTGACAAACAGAGACTTCACAAAAATTTTAAACATGGAGTCATTGCTGCCACATGTTTCATTGCAGCTCTGCACATTTTGCACATGGTGAAAGCCAGAAGTCTCTATCTACTGAAGCTATTATACTATAGCCTATGTAGGCGTACAAAAAATAGGCCTAAACTTCAATGTTAGTAGTTGCGTGGTTGCAGAAAAGTTGGAGCCTTTGTTGTTGTTGCCCGAAGATCAAACCATAAAATAAGCTACGTGCATGATCAATCGACTGTTCGGTCCACAGACTGTTGCACGACTGTACAACAGCAGCACACCTGATCTGTCGAATGCGCAGCGCTATAAGCTGATCACATGGCGAAACCGTTCTGGACCACACATATCAGTCGCCAGCGCAAAACACAGATAGGCCTAGCAAAGAGGAAAGTCAGTATCTCGCTGTCTAATATATTAAGAGTTTGCTGACACAGTCCAGCTTTAACAAATTTTTAGCACAGACCAAAGTAGGCTTGACCTAAAACGGTCTTGCCAATCTGATGTAAAACAGCATTATTTTTAAGCTTTACGTGTAAAGATACTACAGTTATGCCCGGCCATGTGTATAAAAATTTTCAAATTTGTTCACGGCCAGCCGTGTACGTCGTTGCTGTTTTCTATACATACAGCCGGCCGTGTGTATAACACCAGTCATGTTATATTGCTTAAAGCAGGGTATCCTATTTTGGACCGGTGCCCAAATCACAATTAAACTTGTTATCTATCTCAAGGAGCCAATATGGTCATAGCAGATGCCGAACACGAAATGCTGACTGGCGACAATGTCGAGTGATCCAGCAATTGAGTCTGGAGGGGGCATCCTTGACAACATAGTCTGTCACCTTATAGGCTACTTAAAACCTTCAGGTTCAAATTTAGCCACATTACAGTTCATCCTCTTAATATTTATAGAACTTCTGCAGTAACAAATGCTTCATTTCTGTACTGGATAGGCAGGATAGCCTACGCCAGCTGATCATACCATAAGTGAACATGACGTTGCTAAGGAAGCCAACTACTATTAAGCGTACAAATATAGTTTTATATAAGTCTCACAAGTCAGTTTACTTTAAACGTACAACTGCAGTATTCATACTTCGAAGATCGCGGTAAGACATCTTGAATACGCACAAAATAGTCGATATAAAATTCACGAACAACAATACGCAAAAATATGTCGTTGACAATGGTCTAATTACAACCCGGTACTGCCCAACGACGTCAATGGACTGTCATTTCAGAGGCAATTGTATGTTGCATTTATCAATAATATCATTTTTTGCTTTTGCTAACTTTTATTTTAATTAATTGCGTTATACTAATTATGTGTGCACGCGACATATTAATTTTTGGTATTGTTTCATACTTTTTATAATTTTTCGTTACGTTACGTTGAATCTGCTTTATTAGTTTCAAATCTCTGTACAGTTTTATTTTGCGTAATTACGTTTACTGTTTTACTTCCGGTTTCTGTTTTTTCGTTGTGAATAATGTTATCAATATGTAGTTTTTTAAGCACCGAGACATTACCAGTTTTTGTGTATGGAAGACTTATTTCTGCTAGATGTTATGGCAAACTTGGGCCAACAGACTTGAAGGGACGCAAAACAGCGGCTCAAATGTGGCTTAAACGCCAGTGGAAAGACCCGTATGTGCGCCAAGCTCGCCAAGAAAGTTACCGCTGTCGTAGCGCCTTCAAGCTATTGGAAATCGATGAGAAGTTCCACATTCTAAGGCCCGGTTATGTGGTATTGGATTGTGGATCTGCACCTGGGTCATGGTCGCAAGTAGCCGTTAGAAGCGTGAATGCAGATGGAGCTAGTAAGTAGACTATTTAAACTTGAACTTGACTAGCCAATGCAATACTGCATTGACAAAAAGGGGATAAATGTAAGACTTATATATATCCCCTGTTTTAACCGGAGGTGATGGTTTAATTAGTCCACCCGGAAGCGATAGCTTGCGGAGCGGACTTAAGTTTTAGCCCAGATGTTTTTTAAATTTTTTTTCCCGCGCGAGATCTCTGAGGTGAGTGGGCCGACCGGCGTGAAATTTTGCACGATGGTCAGTACTAGGCCCAATTTTATAATGCCGGTCCAAAATTTTGGGGGGGCGCACCCCAAAAAATTTCAGGGGCCAAAAACATGCAAAATTTGGCCCGATTTCGGACGACTTCGAAGTTCGGCAACGAATATCTCTGAAACGGATGAAGATTTTCAAAATCGGATTTTTATTCCGTTTACCACGATTCCTGCTGTGTTAGGCAAAACAAGTCCGGTGAAGTTTGGTCCAGTGACCTTGTAGATTTAGATTCTTAATGGTACCCACCGAAAGTGCATATTTCGGAAGACCATATTTCGGCCCCTAGGGGGTGCTGCGCCCCCAAATTTTTACACGTGCTAGAGAATTACCAAGTCTTACTAGCGTACTCCCCACCGGGGGCAGGGGCCCCCTTACAATTTTTTTCAAAGGGGAGTCAAAAATTGGCTTAAAATGCAATAAAGGGGCGCTTATAACTTCGAAGTTAGGGGGTGTAGCCCGACGAAACTTTGGCACTTGACGCGGCTCTAGGTTGGGGTGTTAACGCAAGTACAACTTTTGGGGGCACTGCCCCCCTTAAAATTTGGGAGGGCAAAAAACGTCAAAAATTTAGTACGTTTTACGACATCTTTCGAGTTTGACCATGAATATCTCTGGAACCGATGAAGATAGCGACAAAATCTAAACGGCGTTGACGAGAACGATCCTTTTGGCGTTGAACAAAAAAAATTTGTGAAATTCGGTCCACTACGAACAAAGTTATAGGCGCTCATGTTGACCTACCCTAAGTCGACTATGCGCGTTCGGCGTATACCAATGCATTTGAGTTCGGGCCACGTGACTTTGATGCCGGGGAAATTTTACCCCCTCCCCCTAATTTTCCCCAATCGGACTTAGCGTGCCGGGTGAACTCACGTTGGGCTTTGCCCCAAATTTCTAGTTTTGTTTCGAAATTGTTTGACATTGCACTAATTCTTCTGGTAATTTATTCTATGCACATGCATTCACAACTCTGTTGCTGAAATTTTTTTCCCTAATATCCAACGTTGCTCTGGGCTTTACTAGCTTAAATTTATGACCCTCTAGGCCAAGTTCTGATTTTGTAAAAGAACCACTCAGAATCCAAATCTTCAAGACCTTTGCATTTTGTCTTTAGCTTGTAACGAGTGTACTGTGTATTTTGCATTTCAGGTGAATGTAAAGTAAGGGGGTTGTCTGTAAATGACGTCATGCTCCGAGGGGGGTAAATGGCTTCACGTCATTGTGATGCTGTGTGACATAGGGGAAAGGGTTTAAAGTTAGTGAGAGGATGTCACACTCACTTCAGAGGGAAGGCACAATGGACAGCCAAATTCATGTTGCCAACTTGCTATATCTGGCAGGTCGAGTAGGCCTAGAAACATTTAGGAACACTGTGCATAATTTCACATGATTTTTCTGCATTAAGTTGACAGTGGACAATTTTGATAACAGATTTGATTTTTATATATCATAATTCATGTATGCTGAATCTCATTATCTCTGTAGACTACAGTACAGGCTGCCAAAGGGCGAGGGGTAGACATTTGTGACGTCATATTTGATGGGGTCCAGAAAAGTTAAGTGTGACAAAATGTGATGAAGGGGGAGGGGATGAATTTTTCTTTTGAATCGCATGGCACTATTTATGGATGATCCCAAACGTTATTAACAGATTTTCTGTCATGGGTTGTCTGCTATTTGTCAGAATGTCTTTGGCTTAGGTATCTTGGTATGAAAGCAGTTTTAGGAGACACTGTGCAAATAATGCTGCAGGGGTGCTTATATTGTAAACATGGCTTTTGTTGCTGTTGTTTGTAGTCCGTGAAGAACCCCAGGGTCACGTCATCAGTGTAGATCTTCAGCACGTTCGGCCACTACCAGGTGCTACTGTGTTGGATAACTGTGACATCACATCTGCAGAGACGTGGGAGCGCATAAAACAAGTGCTGGATGGTCGGTTTGTTGATGTTGTTCTAAGCGACATGGCACCTGCAGCCTCTGGTGTCAAGTCGCTCGACCACGACCGTATTGTGGAGCTTGCAATGTCAGTCCTTCGGCTCTCAGCGTCTATTATGACAGAAGTATGTGTTTACTTCTCAGTCACCTTGTTTTTCTTCATATACACTGTCTCAAAAAAAAACATCCCCAACATTTTTGACTGTAACTTGAAGACCAATTATCAGATTTTGATAATTTTTGGTACAAATATTACTGACACAACTTGCCATCAAACGATTGTTCGGTTTCCCACCTCACCCAATGTATGCTTCTGCACTACCTAGGGAAATCAAATCAACCAAAATGTGTTGAAATAAACAGAAAACCTGAAAAAATCATCCCAGACATTATCGATCGTAACGTGAAGAAAGATTGGCAGATTTTAATAATTTTTGGCAGAAATATTTCTGACACAACTTGCTATTAAATAAGTGTTTTAGTTTCCATCTCACCCAACGTATGCCTTTGCACTACCTGGGGAAATCAGACCAAGCATAATACGTGTTAAAGTGAACAAAACAACGTCAATAAATTCCATCTATCCTAATCTGTGAGCCCCAACAGCAGGTCTATTACAAGGTTTGACTGTCCTGTAGCAGTGTGTCTACCAGATGAAGTTTAGGAATGTTTGTGAAGTCAAGAAGTGACTGGTACAGCCTGGATTGGTCTGGAGCAGAACACTATCGATACTGCTGTCAATGAATGAACAAAGCGTCTCCTTGCCTGTGTTCGCATATAGTGGGCCAATACTTCAAGCAATTTTACTGCAGGCAGTTGAAAAATGGACAACTGAATGAAGTGTCAGCTACAGCGTCAGAAATGTGAACAAAATGTGTTTTTACGCATTATGTTAATTAAGCAATCATATCGCATTGGATAAAAAAGTGATATTTCACTTGATTTGATTTCCCTAGGTAGTGCAGAAGCATACATTGGGTGAGGTGGGAAACTGAGCGGTTGTTTAATGGCAAGTTGTGTCTGGAATATTTGTACCAAAAATTATCCAAATCTGATAATTGGTTTTCAAGTTACAGTCGAAAATGTCGGGGATGTTTTTTGAGACAGTGTAGGTTTAAAAAAATAGAGAGGTTTAGGGATGTATTTATGATGTTGGAGTTGTGTTTATTATTCATTTACTTTCATTTATGTTTGTGTTATTTCTCTTTTATATTCTAAATAAGGAGAGGTTTTCGGGGAATTGTAGGTATAATTTTTCTCTATTCTATATACTCATTTTATACTGGTTAGAGCAACTCGCCTAGCTAGAGGTAACAGGGTCTTTCAACTACATGGGGGATCAACACGAGTAATTTTGACTTTTCATTCTTTTATTCTAAGCAGCACATATAACACAACACGTCATCAACGACATCAACAATCGACAGCATCGGGGCCCCGGCGACGATCAGCGACAGCAAGCGCCGTCACCAACTTCTTACGACTACATCTTGTCGAAGACTGGTGAAGACTGACTGCCAGCATCGCATCGACGCTGCAAGCGCGTCGCTGCGGTGCCGCCCCCTAATCTCATTGGCTGGCTACCAGCCACTCACTACAGCAGTGTAGTATAATATGTGCGAGTTGTAACTGCTTCAGTGGTAAGTAAATATAAAATCATCGTCTAGTTGGTTGAACTTAATGTGATGTGTTGTCGTAACACTGATGGTGTTTTGGTTAAAAATTTTCTTCTGCTTTATCAGTGTAGTCAAATTTGACATCAAGTACAATAACATAAATAGAAATTAAGATCTTCAAAATTTGATGTGTTTATTTATATGCTGATGATCTTTAACAAAAATGTAGTCTAAAGTAATCTGGCCAAATTCTGTGTCCACTGTCCACTCTATTTTAGTGCTAAATACTCCAGTATGAGTCAGTTATGTACACACTCTGTTGAGCATATTGCACACATTACAGTCAGGGCTCGAAGTGGGATAAAATAAGTGCCGGTATGGTAGCTTTGCCTTCCTCCCCTTCCTCCTTCTAAGCTGGTGCTATGTTGGCCACTAATCGATGCAAACGTTGCCTGAATCTAAAAAAAATGGCCTCACAAGCATACCAGTATGTCTTTTCTCAGAAAAAAGCGCCGGTATGCTTTCCAGGTGGCCAAGAAAGTGTCGGTACGCCATACTGGTCCATACTGTCCCACTTTGAGCCCTGATTACAGTTGTGTGCACTAAACATTCGTAATGCCAACATCAATAGACTTTAATTTTTAATTGGCAGGACTGAGTGAAATTTGTGTATGTTGCATGCAGAAAAAGCTAGAAAATAATGACACTGGAGGAACACTACTGGTGAAGCTGTGGCAAGGCCGTCATACTGACTCAGTGATAGAGGCTATGCGCAAGTGCTTCGCCAATGTGCAGACAGTAAAGCCATTAGCCAGCCGTGCAGAATCAGCTGAAATTTTCTTGCTAGCTAGACAGTTTTCACTATTACGGTCTTCAGACTAACTCTGAAACATTATATGTCGTATATATTGCAACAGAGGTCTTGTGTGCACCTTTCATATGATCACCTACAACTTGTCCTCGTGCTGTAGTGCTTGTTTTTGGTGTAAATTGTTTATCTGTGTGTTTAACTGTGCACATAGTTCCTACTACTGTGCAGAATTCATTTTCCCTGACTTTCCAAGACAAAATGAATCGTTTTCCCTGACTAATTTGTTCATGCAAAATACCAATGTTGGTTTCCAGTCGCTTGCAATCACACTAGAACAAGGGCAGTGAAAAAATTCAAAAGTGGAGGTACAAAATCTGCGGGCAAAGCGAGCAGAAAACAACAACAGTTCAAAATTTGTTCGGCGTTTTTGTTACTTTTGCACCCTGGTACTTTTACAGTCCCTGACCCTCTGAGTTTTCCCTTACTTCCCCTGATTGTAGGAACCATGTGTGGAGTATGCAGTGCCATTTTCAGAATTTCTGACAAGAGTTAATTTTTTTTACATTAACAGTCTGAAATTGCTTTTTAGTGCTAGAAAGTTCATGAGCCCTATTTTAACATTATGCAAGTGTAAGCTGTTGACAAGACGCACAGTGACCAAGTAATTAAGAAATTTGTATAGTAAACATCATTAAAACAGCAAAATGGACCTTAAGTGACATCATACTTATCTGGTGTGTCGCAAGCATTATGAATCAGAGTAAAATTTAATTTCCTAATACATTAAACAGTACCACTATGTTACTACACTGTGTCCCCCCAAAAACATCCCACTTTGTAACTGTATATACATGTACCAAAATTAACAGATTTTTAAAATTCTTTCACTGGCACATTCTCTGGACAATTAGCAATAAGGTAGTTATTAAATATCCCACCACACTGTGCTGCAGCAGATGTAACATATAACAAAACACAGCAGAACTCACTTATTTCCGTTATCAGCATAAAAGTGTTTGTTGATTGGTGTTTAGCAACATTAGATTAAATCATTCATATGGAATAAACATGATGGCAAAGCTCTGCAACTAAAACAATATTATCCAAGTTCAACAAAAACATAAAAACCATCCTTAATAATGACAGATAAAATCTACACAAACAAAATTATTCACCAAAACACCAAAAATTAATTAAAAGCATGGTATACGAGGGGTGTTCAATAAATTCCACGACTTTTCTTCTCAGTAAACACAGTGACGGTTGAAAACCAAAACTAGAAAGCAGTCAGAGCCCGCAGACCTCCGCCAAGGCCATGTTGTTTGCCAGGTGGCAGCACCATATACGGTTTGGCAGCGGTTTCCCTTGTGCCCCATTGAAAGCAATGTTAAGGAAAATTTCAAAGTGGTCCAAAATCCAGGATTCCTTCCTGATCACCCCCAAGATTGAATCACTGGTAGTTTTTGCCATTCCCGACATTCCCAGAAAATTTCAGAAAGATCCGTCCATAACTTTTTGAGTTATCTTGCTGACACACAGACAGACAGACAAAGTCTGCCAAAAACATAACCTCCTTGGCGGAGGTAACTATTATAAAGTTGTACAGCCACTATTGTACATCATTTACCATGGTTTCATTTATGACGTCACGCTGTGACGTAATTTTTATTAAGACATATATGATGAGAGTTGACGTTTGGCATACGCAATGTATAATCATAAAATTTTCTAGTCGCAAAAGGTGCAGAAAGTGCTGAAATTTATTGTAGATTATCAGTAGTATTTAGCAGTGACACTTTATCACGTTTGAAAGTATTTGAATAGTTCACCTGCTTTTGCAGTGATCATCAGTTAGTTAGTGATGTCAGTGTTGGAGAACTGCATAAAAATGGTCAGCTGCCGACAAAGCATCTTTTGGTTTACTAGGAGTTGTTCTCACAGACTTTTTGCTTGAAGGACATAGTGTGAATGGAAAATATTACTGTGCATTATTGCCCGATTGATTACGACCAGCAATTTGCAGCAATTGACCAGGTTTGCTGCAGAAAGGTGTTGTTCTTTAAAATGGCAGTGCCCCACCATGCAATTTGCCCATTAGACAGTTAAGAAAATTGAAGAGATAAGCTGGAAACTGCTCCAGCATTTGTCATACAGCCCAGACTTAGCTCCAAGTAATTTTCATTTGTTTGGACCACACAGCGAATCATTTGGAGACATTAAATTCAAGAACGATGAAGATGTTCTACAGCACTATGTCCGGAAATTTCTACAGGTGCCAACAAAAACTTAATGCTACGGGTTCCAGCTGACTTGTAGAACAATGGTAACACTGCAGTCAACTGCAGAAGAATATGTTGAAAAGTAACATAACTCTCAGAAATGTGCGATTTACTGTCGTTGTATTAAGGATGTAGTCCTGGAATTTATTGAATGCCCCTCGTAATTGTTTCTTACAGTGAGAAAATGGGTCAGCAGGTCTTTCGACAGTAACAACAGGAAGCTGTTAGAAAAAGGAATTAGCAGTGCACATTGCTGTGGCCTAGTCAGGGTTCCTACAGGTCAGGGAAAACTGGAAAAAGTCGGGGAAATTGTGTGGTCAGAGAAAGGTCACGGAAAAATATTACGTTTGAAAAGTCTGGGAAAATGATCTTGGATCATGAGACTGCAGATATCTGTGATTTTTTGCATCTCCATATACTAAAAAGCAGGCACATTTGCGGCTTCCATTCAACGTCCAAAAGCTAAGTGTTTCAGCTTCAGAGGGCTTTGCCCTCCTTACCCCCCCGCCGACCAGGGCCTCTGTCATTTGCATATTGCTCCATTAATACTGTTCCATTACCGTATGCTATAGTGTACCATTTGTAACATTTGTGCGATAGGGCTGTTGTTTTGATAAGGTCAGGGAAATTGTCATTCCATGACAGGAAAAGTCAGGGAAAAAATCAAGGAACTTTGCTACAGAAGACCTGTAGGAACCCTGCACAGTGCTTAATAATACTATGTATTCTACGAAAAATAGATAATGTGAAATCTCAACAATGACCCACATTCCCACAAGCATGTACATACAGAGACACTTATTTTGTGTTGCATAGGTGTGTTTATACGATGAAAATGCACCAGAAAAACTAGCAACAAATTGCGAAATAACACAAACCAAGAAAAACCCAATTAACAGAAAACAATAAAATACATGCAAGTATTAAAACTATGTAAATCTGCATCTCTGAGGCATACAAATGAATAAATTACTTATCAAATATCACACAACATCTCAAAGTAACAACAGATAATATCATGAAATGGAATGCTAAGGTGGGAGTGAGATTGCTAGACAACTGCAAACAGACTGATTACTAACATTTGTTTGCAATTCTTGGGATGACATCAGGAAAATGATTAAAAAAACTCAGTATAGAAATGTGAAGGAAAAAGACTTAGGTCTAACAGTTGACTTTAAGGTAACTTCAGGATTTAGTTCAAGGCAACAACAGCAGTTTAGCAGCACATATGTCACAGTAGGTTAGATGGTGCATTTTTACAGTGAATGCATTGCACTGTATCGTAATATCATACTACATTTCGTTACTGTTATTCTTTCAGAATGAATGATATCGGTAACAAATTAAAACAAAAACAAGGGAAAGATTGCTGCAAAGAGTCGTGGAATTTTACAATGCATAGACAGTGATCACCGTGTTATTTATATGCCACAAACTGAAACTGGATGATGTGGAATGATGCAGTCAGTACAGATAATATCAAGTACCATGGTCCAGGGATGGGCATAAGACCTGAGCTGAGACCAAGTCTCGGGAGCTTCAATGTCTCGCTGAGACGTTTTCTGCGACGTATGGTGAAACGCATTGACAATGAAAAAAATTATATGGATTAATTAATTTGCACCATGGTAAGCACTTTCTATTCATGATATTGTGGGTTTCTGCACTTTATTTTGACAATTATTATCACTGAATAATTAACGGCTTGCACCATAAAGAATTGCAACTGCAGTGCTGTAGACGTGAGCCATTATGTTTATCGCAATTTGCTAGCAATTGAATTAGTCAACTACAGCTGATTATAGCCTTATGCGTCATCTACATTTGGCTGACAGCATTTATTCTGACATCATACACTTTATCTTCATTGCGACTAGGTCATTTTATGATGAAAAAAGACTGACATGACATAATTCTGCTTTATGATAAATAAGTAAATGAAAGAGTAAAAACACTGTAAACAAATACGTCTAAGCCACAAATGTCATGCTGGTTAGTATCGCTCTAACTGCAGCTACAGTATGCCAGGCGCGTGCCAGCACAAAACGTCTCGACAAGATGCAATGGCCCGAGACCCGAGACAAGACCTACTGGGCCGAGACCAAGACATATTGCTCCATGACGAGACATTAGTACGTCTCGAGACCGAGATGTCTCGACTGAGACCACATCCCTGCCATGGTAGTCATAAATGTCACAATGTATTATCACAAACAGGAGGCAGGCCTGTAGCAGCATAGTTCGGATTGGTCTGGCTAATAT
>Ga0209671_1005124_pt1 | contig 13186 bp, 10 predicted proteins | sample WorMetHERISLAND2_2_FD_187401 | JGI IMG/M metagenome (GOLD analysis project Ga0209671, IMG submission 187401) | Marine gutless worms symbiont microbial communities from Max Planck institute for Marine Microbiology, Germany - Olavius geniculatus... | ecosystem: Host-associated > Annelida >... | reverse complement strand
GACCAAGTCTTACTAGCGCACCCCCCACCCTGGATGGCGGCTCCCCTTACAACTTTTTTCAAAGGGGGGTCAAAAATTGGCTTAAAATGCAATAAATTAACGCTTATAACTTCGGAGTTAGGGGGTGTAGCCCGACGAAACTTTGGCACTTGACGCGGCTCTAGGTTGGGGTGTTAACGCAGGTACGAAATTTGGGGGCACTGCCCCCCTTAAAATTTGAGAGGGCAAAAAAACGTTCAAAATTTAGTACGTTTTACGACAATTTTTCGAGTTTGACCGCGAATATCTCTGAAACCATTGAAGGTAGCGACAAAATCTAAACGGTGTTGATGAGAAGGATCCTTTGGGCGTTGAACCAAAAAAATTTGTGAAATTCCATCCACTACGAACAAAGTTATAGGCGCTCATTTTGACCTACCCTAAGTTGACAATTTGACAATGCGCGTTCTGCGTATGCCAATGCATCTGAGTTCGGGCCACGTGACTTTGATGCCGGGAAAATTTTACCCCCCCCCTCTAATTTCCCCCAATCAGACTTAGGGCGCCGGGCAGACTCACGTTGGGCTTTGCTGCAAATTTCTAGTCTTTGTATAACCTTCCCCATCAGCAAGTGTTACATTGCGTCCTGCTGTACTGATTTGTTTCCCTCCCCCCCCCCAAATTTTTTTTCTGTTTTATTAAATATAATTTATATACTTTTAGCTGTGTCATCTACCTTAAAAATAGCTTGTTTGATATGTGATGTACAACGTTTTGAGTATTTGTTTGTGTTATTGTATTGCCACTCACCATTTCTCTTTCTTGATACATTTGTCACTATGATACAGTTGTTGTTATGACATCACAAGTAATTATCATGCAGTTAAACTTTGCCGACCAATGACGACACCTCACTTCGCTCTGAATAATATTCTTGTGCGTTGATAGGTCTACCACAAAGCTTCCTTCTGAGGCGGCAAAACTATTATGTCTAAGTTTAATAATTGTGTGTGTCAGTTGTTACTGAACAAGATGTGATGAGTTAAAGTGCAAGTGACTAATAGAGCGGTGTGCATAAGGCTGGTGGGATTGTGTGAAGTACTATGAAAGTTTTGGCCTGTCAGGAAATAATGCATTTTCATCATGTCGTTTTGAGTGTCATTCTTTAAAGAAGGGTCAGACCATTGTTTCTTCACAGCAGTCTTTCATTTTGTAAGTCCTTCTGTTCTTACCTTTATCTTAATTACGTTTGAGACCAGTTAAAAGTGAATATTTCGGGAGAATCTGCTTAGCGATGTATAGTGTTTGGCTGATAAAAAAATATAACATGTGATTCTGAAGAACAGCAAATTGTCATGTGTTGTAGTTGAAGACTTATAGTCGGATTGTGCTGTTATTAACAGGTGATAAGTTGGGTCATGTCGTGACAATTATTCAGTCTCGTGAGCCAAGTCTGAAAGACTCGAGTCCGGACGAGATAGAAATCGACTTTGAAACGTTGAAGCCGTCAACGCTACGGGAACTAGAAGCATACGTTGCAGTGTGTTTCAACAAGAAGCTTCCGCGAAAACCTGCTTCCAATGGTAGATGCGTTTGCTTTTGTACATTTATTATGTTTATTATCTATTTGCAAAGTTGTGCCAGGTGTGAAGTGGTGGATTTTTTGTCAAGATGCTCCATATGGTATTTCTAAAAGGTTTTGGAAATTATTTTTGTTCTGAAAAATTCTCTTCTGTCAGCATCATTCAATGAGGCCAAGAATTTCTTTAGTTTTAGTGGATAGAGTTTCAAATTGGGAGATACAACAGAAAGGTTATCATTTTGTCCCTTTAGGCAGTTAGCTTTTAGTCATTTGTAGCCAATTAAATACACATTTTGCTGCAAGCAGTATTGTTATTGTTACATTTGTCTTGGAATTTTTGGCATTTTCGGTTTTCATACTTACAGCATCTAATAGATATTTAACGTTTTATGGTAAGCCTGCCTTTGCTCATATGTAGTCAAATGTTGAGCAGAATTTTATCGACAGTAGTCTCTGCTCTGTGCCTATGATGAATCTTGCTGCATGAAAGTTTGCCATCCAGTGATGAAACATCATGCACCACTCTTAATGCTGTGCACACATGTTGAGACGTATATACCACAATGTTTCTGAGATGGCAAAAATGCTTTTTGCATGTGAATTTTCATCTGTTGTCTCTCATCTGGAGCAAAACTAGCTGCCGTTGAACAACTTGTGAGAGTCGGAATTGTTCGTTTGTTAGTTTGATGCAGCTTTTGCCGAAACTGTTGCTGATCGTTTCAGTGTTTTATGAATGATCTCTTTAGTTCGACGGTCACCAGCAAAGCCAAAAGACGTTGCACCTGTGGAGAAGTCAGAGTTGGAAAAGCATCTTGAGAACGTACAGAATGTTCCTGGCACAAGTCAAGTGACAAAACAGCCAAAGCCAGGTCAGTTTATGTATAATACTACACTGCATCGTTAGCAAGACTGACTTTCTTCTTAACTCAGCCATATTATCAATTAATTATGATATCGTTTCTGACTAGAACTTTACTAGACATTTATTCTCATTAAATGACTATAATTTCTCAAATTTCGAAGTTACTCTGTTCTATTTTATAATTTTTGTTCACATTGCCTAGTTGATATTTGAGTAGTTATAGCAGTCTGCATCTGACTAAGTTTACTAATAATCACATTGTGCTGAATTTGATGAGCTGTGCTTGGTGTAGTGGTTGGTGCATTGGTCTTGATAGCAAGGTTGCTCTTTGCTGGGCACAGTTACTTTTGTATTGATGAATGGCTGCCAATCTCAGCATAATACCAGCCACCCAGCTAAAGTTATGATAGCTAGATTGAGTGTCAATGTGCCTGGCTGGAGATATGGTGGGACACTGTTTCAGATGGCAGGTAACAGTCTCATATTCTCGCGTTGTTTTAATTCATTGATTGATTGCATCAGTGCATATTAGTATTGGTGACGTCTATGTCGAAGCTTGAATTTTGTGACGTGATGATGCATCGATGCAGTCCATCGCTTAATTAAACAACGCTGCTTATGCTAGGTGATGTTTCGTAGCTCTGAAATGGGTTTCCATGAAGTGTTATGCAACCCTTCAGTGTGAAGCAGTTTAAATGGCTTGGTAATATTGTGTATTATTATTAGCTGGTAATTGTTGGCTTTGCCGTGGTTAAACAGAGCTGCCAGTGACTACCAGCTCATCGTCCGCTAATGCCAGCGCCTCGGCGGCCATGCCGGCCAGACGTCTGAGCGCCAGCAGTAGCAGTTCCTCTGACTCTGACAGCAGTGACTCGAGCGACTCCAGTGATGACGAGCCTGGTAAGTATACGTAATCAGTCGCCTCATTCAGTTCAGTCTGAATCATCGTTATCTCTTCTACTAGATGATGCTTTCAGCTAGCATTCATCTCAATTGATGTATCTGATAACTGACAACGGATCCGCTGTTTTTTGCTACTGCTGTCTTTGGGTGGAATGATTGTTGATGAATTCAGACTTTGAGTAATGGTCAGGTCACTTTTCTGTACTACAGTCACTTGGAGTGGCTGTCCTGTCCGTTAATTAGTCTCGATAACTCTGGCCTGACTTGTTAACCTGTCGTCATGTCGTATGACAGACTATGATCAGTGAATTATATGCCGTAACATATATTTGTCTGCAGCGGGAACGGCGCCAGTCAGCAAGGTCGTGTCGGCGGCCAATGCTGTCCAGGTATGGATGCTGTCGCCCGTTGCTGTCTGTCGCATTCTTTCTCTAGCGACAGCATATCTGAACTTTACTAATCGCCTGTACTAGCCACATTCACCAGACCTCTTTCTACACTGAATGCATTTGGGTTGTTATTTGTGAACAGGGTAAGCATGGAACTCAAGAAGACAAGCCTTTTTGTTTGTCTGATACTTTGAAAAGTTTTAAGATAGGCTTTAGGTGCTATTTGGACATATATTATTGTAGTATATTGCATTACTTAATACTGGTACATGTTTATTTATAGGATAGTTACTTGTTAATGTGGAGTGACCATTTAAAGACTACAAATGTTGTTGCATGCATTGCATAAACTGGTAGAGTTGGCTATGTTAACATCTGGTTTTAATACAGAAAAACGTTTTGCTCCTAATGATACCTCCACATATGTTAACTGTTGGCAGTGTTGGGATATGATTCTGTCACTGTAATACGTCTGATTATACTTGTTTCTGTTGATTCATGCTTTCTTTTATGTTTAAGCCTACCATCACATATCTGTGTAGAGACAGCTTGCGCATGCTTTACTTTATGGTTTAGCGAAAAGGTTTCTTAGCTCAGATATGACTAATTGCATTGTTTAAAGTCTTAGTTTATTTGTTTTCATAATGACTTAGATTTAAAGAAAATTTCACATTAGATAGTATGTGTTAATGGAATAAACAGTGTATTGTAGGGATAAATTTGCTAATTCTGTAACTTGACTCTGTGCAGCCACCATTTGCCCATCTGTGTGCAACTTTTCAACTTAGGTATTTTTTCATGTATTTATGAAGCATTTCATTACAAAATATTTGTGATCCATCAACTCTGACTTACACCATGGTCAAAGCATCAGTTGTAATTGCTTCGGTTCAGTTTCAGGTTTTAATGTTTGCTACATTTTTCTACAGTTTTTTGCACTGTTGATTTGGTTGTGTGAAAAAACCTGTTGCCTCGGTCCTTAAAGGTTGTCTCGCAGTGACCCAGCTTAACCGCCATTAACTGTCAGTTGAGCAGTAACTGAGAAAATTGATAGTGCTGCCAGTCGGAGGATTTGCACTAGAAAAATGTGAATTATTGGTATTTGTGCGGCGTGTGTTAAGCAGGTGTCGTCAACACAAGCTTCAGTCCGGCCTGGTGGTCCACCAATGCCGGCACAGGTGTCTAAACCTCCAGTAACATCAACTCCTGTCGTCACTGGTGACCCTCTCCGATCGTACGCTGACACCGATGTATCACCATTATCAGGTCTGTGGAATGCTTCACTGTTCTTGAGTTGTTGTCTGTGAAGTGTGTTAATTTTTCTTTCTGTTTTATCTCATCATCACACATGGTTGCTTTTCTGTAAAAAGATATATGGGCACATGGTGGTCTTTTTTGTGATCATTTGCTGTTTTGAAAAAATACTTCTCACTTGCCCAACGTTGTCAGTTAGACACATGAGCAACAACTGTCTGAAAAATGAACATTTGTTGAGAAAGTTATGTATAAATTTATGCAAAGCTTCTGGAAAGAGTTCTCTGTCTTGAAGCAATGAACTTTTTTTGATTTTTTTAATGCTAGATCTTTAGAAATTCATGCTAAGTGAAGCCTGCAAACTGTACCTTTACTGGTTGATGGCTGCAAGTTATACTACAATTGTGTTCACGAGATGCTGCCAATAACCCATATTGAATAAATGGTGAATTTCCAAATAGCACCTTTCAGCTAGTAATCAGTAGGTGAAACTTATGGAGAGGTCTGATTTTAATGCTCTCCTCTCTGGCAGTCTTTTTCCCCATAATTTATAAACTTACCAGCTCTGGGATATTTGCCAGGAGTTTAAATCTATTCAAGGCCAATTTCAGATCCAAATTTTTTACCAGCATGTTATAGATAATCCTTGCAATATGCCCCCATCCTACAAAAAAATTCTGTGATGTTGCAGACAAGCAGATAGAATACAAAGTTACAAATGGATGGAATCACTCAGCTGGTTTGGTTGGTGCCTTGGCGTAGTGATATTGTGTTTCATTTGATCAACGAAGTTATTCTACGCCAGGCCGGGTTAGTACTTTGATGGCTGACTGCCTGTGGGCAGGTAAACCATCCCGGTATGTAACCAGCTGCCTAGGTCAACTCAGCTTTCTATCCCTCCGGGGTTGGTAAATTGAGTACCAGCCTATCTGGCTGGGGTTAAGGCAGGACGTGTTCACCTATGTTGGGTGGCAGCTAACACTGTGTGATCCTATATGGCAGGTGACGCTTCGTAGCTCTGAGATGGTTTTCCCATTAAGAGCTATATCGCCACCTTTAACCTTTTTAACCTTTGTGTTTTTCGTTCATGCAGTGTGATAATGTGAGGAGATAATGACTCTGTGTAGGTGTGGGTGTGTCAAATGCACACGGACTGGCGTCTGTGACACCCGAGGTAACACAGCAACATGTTGCTATGGGACACTTTTCATCTCAGCAGCTGTCGCATCCCAGTGTAATGACAGTTTCAACTCGCATTTCTACTCCTGTCAAGACAAATGCCGGTCAGTAGGCTCTCTCATGGTCTCTCGGTTTTGCCTTGTCCCTCGGACTTGAACTACTTAGAAAAAGTGGAGATGTTGACATCGTGATATGCAGCGAACCAGCTAACTATTCATACTTGTCAGTCTGTAGGATAAGAGGGAAGATTATTAGAGCTGCCATGTGCACACTCGTAAAAGACAGTTCTTACAATTTTTGGTTTAGGTCGTGTTTCATATCAAGTTTTTCCGTAAAGGTTAAACTTTACGCTCCATTGTTGTAAATATTAAACTTTTTGTTTGTTCCGTTATTTTCTGTATGTGCATTGCCTGGAAAGGCCATCCCGATATGACCGGTCTGTGACGGGTGGGATGTTAAACCCTACTCACTCACTCATACTTGCCACTTTCCAACATATTGTCATTACCGCTTTAACTTGGGATAGTTCCAGAGAATTAGTACAAAAATTAAAGGCACTAATGTGGGAATGGATATATAGCATTTGTCTTTATAATTGGTTGTGTGTAGAACTGTTTGACTCGTCGCCTGCAGCTGCAGTGGCTTTGGTGACGTCGTCGTTGGGTATGCCGCCAACTTCACGGCCCCTGCTGTCACTAGCTGCCGACACCAAGCCATCGATGTCGTTGTCGTCGTCACTTGTGTCACCGTCAATGAGACTAGGAGATGATAGCCACGCAACTCACCTTGTACCCCGACTTGCTCCGCCCTCCACGCTCTCCATGTGTATGTTTTTGCTGCATTTCTTAACCCATTCAGGGCCAGCATACTATACCTACACCTACACCTACTTTGACGGTATTTCAAAAACATATTTCGGGTTATATAACTGCAAGTTCATATACAGCATTTAGTATGCTACCGAATAAAATTAGTTTTCTTCGTGCTGCTGGTTAATACTGGACAAAAGTCGTTGCAAAAACCCGTAAATTTGCCTTTTTGTCTTGCCAAGAAGCTATGGCAATTATTATACAATGAAGCAAAACTGTTCTTTCACCACTGTCCCCTCCACGCACACCGGTGCTTTATCGGGGCTTTGGTGCCGTAGGCATCTTTAGACCATTACAGTCTTCGCCTGACCAAGCCCGCCACCTTCCTGAGGCTCCGGTCCCCCAGCCACGAAAGAGCGTGCAGTTGCATACATGAGGCGTCCCTTGTGCTGCGAGCCTAGCGCGGCTTGCTATATACACACACACACCAGACATCAGCTTACGATATAATGGCGTTTCATTGATTTCTCACTTTTGACCCATTCAGGGCCAGCGTAAAATATATAGGCCGACGGTATTTCAAAAAATAGTTCGTGACTTGACAGGTTCAGATTGCTGGCAAAATAGTGTTTGAAAAATTAGTCGTACACCACAAAACAACCCAAAACTGTCTTGTGCTAGTCTGTCAGTGATATGTTTCAGTTAGATGCTTCTGAACATAACCCAACAAATTTGTCTTGCTTTTTCAAGATTTTTGTAGTTTTATGTTCTGTTATCATCAGTACTGCAGCCAGGCCATGGAAATCTGTCCAGATCATTAACTGTGGGACCATGTTTTACGAGATTTTATGTTTTTTTGCTGTAATTTTGCAGTTGATTGTTCATAGTAACAACTTATGATCGGTTTTTAGCAAAATGATATATCCTATATGTATTAAAAATCTCTGTCCTATGCCAGTGAATTTGCTCATATTACTTTATTTGAATGATTTTTGGTGGTTATAGTATTTTATTGCATATTTTAGTCGTTGTTTGCTGATCGTGCTGTTTTTGTGTATTATGGTTATGTAATAAATAAGTCTTTGTGTGCATATTGTGGTGAGCAGATGGCAGCACAGCATCAACTGTCTCATCACCAGGTCTTAGTCTTCTGCCATCTACAGCGTCTGTTGCCGTTGATGACAAATTTCAACCACCAAAGAAACCGGCTGCAACGGTATGACAGTGATTGTTTGTTTTTGCAACTTAGGTCTGCCACATATGAACGAGTGACTGGTACATTTGTTTTTTACTGTGTTAAATTTGTCATTTTATTTTTAAAAACTTAAATATGCCATTTTTGCTTTATGTTATTGTTATCCTGTTATTTGTTGAGAAAGATCCAACTGCAGCTAGTTATGAGCTAGTTATGGTTTTGAAGTGTAGCCCCTTGTATTCAGACTGAATCATGGTCACACAAGCAGTGTATCATGGTTCACTTTGTTATTTTGCAATAGCCATTATTTATCTAGTGATTGATTCAAAAATGATCTAAAATTGTGTCTGTGAACCTGCGGACTGTGATGCTATGGATAGCTTACTTTTGTGCTGTATTGTAAATATTGTGCGGTCATGATTGAAAAGCACAAGTGGTAGAAGATTTTCTCATGAACCTGCGATTTCGCTGAGGAGCAAAGAGATATTTGAAAATTACTAACGTGTATTACTTGGCCTAGTTTTAATTAACTGACTAGCTGGTAAGTTGATTTTCGCTGACTGTAGTGTGTGTTGACGTCTGTTGTTCAGGAAGTGAAGCTAAAGAATGCCGGGTCATGGTCAAGCCTCGCCAGTTTAGCGGTGTCTCAGACGTCTGGGGCTAGTGCTGTTAAAAAGTCAACAACTGCCGTGAGCTTTGAGCTGTTCAAGAAAGCCAAGAAGGAGAAGGAGGAACGGGTAGGCAATGCAGTGCTTGCAGTCGCCTGTCACAATGGAAGCATTCTTAGGAGTTCTTTGTTTGTGATGAGAAAAAAAGATTTTGCTGATTGTTATTGACCAAATACTCACTGCGACTCTTTAAGGCATTGGCATGACAAAGATGGCATTTGTCATTCAAGTGGGGTCTGAAAACATTTTATTCTGCAAATTTTACGTGATTTTGAGCATACTTGTGAACTTGTCTCAGCTCTGCTAAATGTTGTCGCAGTTGGATATTATGATTATTATTGTTATTCTCATTATTATTATGAAAAGCCTTGCATCGTTATTCCCAAAGTTTAGACAGCTTGGAGCAACAAGTAAACGTTGCCCAGTTAACTCGAAATGTCAGCTGTTAAGAGGTCGTTATAATGTCTGAGGTTGCTCAGCATTTTTTTCGGACGTGAGACTCTGATCACGAGGTCGTTGGTTTCACTCATGGTTGGTTTACTCCCAGCTATCTTGATGAGCGACTGTCTGCGAATAGATAAACAGTCATGGTGTACAGCTGACACCAAGGTCATATCGTACCATATTGAATAACTCGGTTTCATTCTTCCGGTGTACCTATATCTAGTACTGGTCTGTCTGGCTGGGGTTAAGGCGAGATGCATTCACCTGTGTCGGGTGGTGGTGCCATATGCTCTGTAGCTCTGAGATGAGTTTCTATGCACATCTTTGCACGAGCGTAATCTTAATAAAATTGATTTTACCGATTTTGTTATTATTCAGTAGTGTTCTGTATGTGTTACGTGTATTTTAGTGTGTTTACCATTGTAATATCTTTTAGTAGGCCTAGTGTGTTTATTAGTTTTTAGTATGGGCAACTGTGAGTGCACTGCCTGGTTGTCCAGCCTCACTGTTTTATGTTATCTGTGTATTTGTACTTGTGTGTTTCAAGGCAAATTACAGTACATACATACATACATCATTCAACGTTCAACGCTGATGTGGCTGTTAGGAGCGAGTGATTCGTGAGCAGGCGGAGTTGAGACATCGTAAGATGGAGCTGGAGCAAGCTGAGCGGAGCAAAGCGGAGCGTGAGAGACGACGCGCTCGCGAGGAGGACGAGGCGGTTGAGAGTGCTTTGAAGGCTCAGCAACGTGATTCCACGACCACAGGCAGTCTGCAGCAGCAGCAGATGACCAATGCACAGCTGATGGCACAGAAAGAACGACAACGTGAACAGCAGAGACGACGACTCGCTGCTGTAAGTTGTACTTAACACTCACAGACATTGTGACTGTTGAATAGTTTTTAGCTGACCGTACTTAAGTAACGGTTGAGCTTTTGGTACTGTTGTCATCCATCCGTCTGGCGTCATCATCATTTTCTGTAACATATGTATCATGGCTAACGGGTAGGTCTTAAAGAAAAATTTTAATACGTGAATAATTAGCCACATGCCTTAAACCTAAGTATGCAAAATTTCAGCAATCTAGTGCAAGAGGAACATTTTCAAATTTTGGGTTGAATGGACGAGGGTAGGAAAAATGTGCGTTTTTTGCACGGAAAACTGGCCATATCTCGGAAACGGTAAGAGATATGGCCAAGGTTATTAGGTTACTAATAGGAAGTGGCATATGCCCTTTCAGATGAAATGAATATCATTGACCTTGGATGATCTTGAATGTCACTGACGACCAGTATGGTCGGCTATCCTGGCGACAGCTGGGCTTCTTGTCATGTTGCTGCCTTTTAATTTAGATTGGTAGAACTAGACATGAGGACAACCAGTTTTGAGTTGTCAAGTTGGATATGAAGAAGTTTTGGCCTTTCTAGAAAGGTTATGAAGAAACGGAAATGGCAAATCTTGGACCACTGCTAGCCCGCAATTGCTTGAAAATGGCCTTGCATGTGTGTCTGTCTGTCCTTTAATTTCGTAGCTATACGTGGCTTAATTTCTTGCAGTTTTTGTGTGATAATGCATATTGACTGAGAAATCCTTTACAGTGCATTATTGCAGCAGTGCAATTTACGACTACTCTTCATGGCAAAGGAGTGTTTTTTGAAATGTATGTAGTTTTGTTCTGTAAGCTGTTTCATCGCATCCACGATTAGTCTGATTTGATAGTGTGATTATGACCGCTGATGACAGAATGTGCACCACTCTGAACGTGTACATGTTGACACAGATACCACATCTGTTCATTCTGAGGTCATTTAATTGAGACATATTTCTCTTAAAAGAACTCTATCTGTCAAAACTTGTAATGATGACATTATGGTTAGAGGGGTAACATTGCAAAGATTGCTTTTTATGCCTCCGCCAACATAGTGGCCGGAAGCATAATGTTTCTGGAGTGTTCATGCATTCGTCTGTGCGTGCTTGAGTCTTGAACAAACATTATTAGCATGATATTCCGAGTATTTTTTGATGGAATTTGAGCAAACTTTTACCACTAACAGACTATGGGGCAAGGATGAATGCGTCAAATTTTGGGGTCAAAAGATCAAGGGTCAAGGTCACAGTGGGATCAAATATGCCGCAAAATGCATGCACTTTATAACCTTGGAGTTGTCACATGTTGGTGGAGGCATAATATCGACGGAGTCGTAACCACCATCTAGTTTAGCTTTGGTGTTTTTATGTTATCTCAAGACCGAGTGAAATTATAGTTGGTTTTGGTTTGTGGTTGTTTAAACAGAGAGCGAGTCAGATTGATATGACCGCACAGAGCGAGTTGATGGCTTCATTTGAGGAAAATCTCTGATGATGCACACTTTGTCTCCTGCATTTGTTCACGCAGACGTTTTGCCACAGTGACACTCCGATGTTACGACCAGCTCTGCGCCGGCTTAAATGTATATGCGGATCATTATTATTATTTATAAAGTTTGGAAGAAAAAATTCTGTGATGCGCCGACGAATCTTTGTTGTACAAATGTTAGGTGAATTAACAGACTGCTAGGATGCTGCTGCGCTGTTGTGCGTTTGCGTCCGACTTGGAATTGCGGAACATGTGAACATGTTGGTCCAACCAACTCAATGTTCTCCTGCTGTCGAGTTCTGCTTTTCATTACAGCCACAGGCCATCAAGCTTTGCTGTACCGCTATTCTGGCTAGTGGTCAACAGTTGCATTTATTTCACGTTTGTTTCCAGTCGTGTATGGAAGTAATGAATATTTTTGTGGTGCTTGAAATTTGTCGTTGCGTGGCTGTCAAGTTGTCGTTGTATCTGTCTGCAGTTTGTTCTCGCCTTTTTTGATACAGTTCCCACAAACCAGGGTTCCTACAGATCACGGAAAACTGGAAAATGTTAGGGAATTTGTGTTGTCAGGGAAATGTCAGGAAAAATATTATTTTTGAAAAGTCAGGGATAATGATCTTGGATCATGCAGACTTCAGACAACTGTGATTTTTTTGCATCTCCAAATATTAAAAAGCAGGCATATTTGCAGCTTCCATTGAATGTCCAAAAGCTAGACGCGTTTTAACATCGGGAACAAAGCAGCTTCAGAGGGAAGGGAGCCCCCGACCAGGGCCTCTGTTGTTTGCATATTGCTCTATTAATACTTTTTCATTACTCAATACCATTTATGCAATAGGGTTATTGTTTCGATAATGTCAGGGAAATTGTCGTTCCATGACTGGAAAAGTTTGGGAATTTTCCTACAGGTTACCCTGACAAACCATTTGCACTATTTCACCTGTTCAGTAACTTTGAACATGCAGTAGACAAATTGTGCACCAAACTGGTACATAGGTGATAATGCATTTGCTAGGTCTGCCATATCTAAAAGCCTTGACAAATTTTGTACTACACTGTGTCTGGAAAAAAGTATACCCGTAGACATTGTAAGATAATAAAAATGTCAAATCTAAACGAATCTGAATAAAATTTTGAACATTCAACTTCCCTTAAATTGCAGAAGCGATCACCAGATTTTGTTGAAAAAATGATCGTTTTATAAATAATCAAACCTTTGAGGCAATAGAAATGATATGGTGCTAAATAGTTTAGCGTGGAATTTCCCAGCATGCCGTGGACACTGTCAGGATTAAACAAACTGCTCGTGCGGTTACTTAATATTAGACACTTCATGTCGAGGTGAGACCTCACAAAAGCCACTGTAACTAATGTCTGCGTTGGCAGATTTAACTAAAATGTAGCAGTTTAATTGCCGTGCATTGCTGATGTGAAATTTTGCCAGAATCAGACGTTTTTTGTTGGAGTTATGTAAATACATGGACTACAGAGGGGTTTACTTATGTAATGTTATATTGGTAACGGAGATATTTTGTTATCGGTATTTGAAGGTTAAAGGTGGTGAT
>Ga0209671_1005123_pt1 | contig 13186 bp, 5 predicted proteins | sample WorMetHERISLAND2_2_FD_187401 | JGI IMG/M metagenome (GOLD analysis project Ga0209671, IMG submission 187401) | Marine gutless worms symbiont microbial communities from Max Planck institute for Marine Microbiology, Germany - Olavius geniculatus... | ecosystem: Host-associated > Annelida >... | reverse complement strand
CATACATCAATAAACCTATTCTTTTTAACTACATGTACACCGTGTTTGTTTTGTTATTAAAAATTAGCTTTTGATTTAATACGCCTCTTTGCTTTTAAAAGATTAAAGATTCGGAAAAGAAAAAATTCAAAAATGGAGATTCACCTACTGATTTGAATTGTTTCCCCTAAAATATCTGAGATTTGAGCCTATGATTTTATCAGCTATTACTTGATCTGAGATTTGTCTATTACTGGCAGTGAAGCCTGCCAATTGCGACTCAACGCAGCCAGCCAGCAGCACAAATGACCGCCGCTGGTGATTCCACTGGACGTGTGCTATGCACAAAGAGTGCCTGCCATATGTCGATCGAAGCCATTTTGTCCGATTTGCGTCGACGCGTATTAGACTGGCGAGACCTGCGCAGTGCGCTAGCGCCGCAGAGGCAACTTCCGGTTTTGCAGACAGACAGATGGAGGTGTGTAGGACAGGTTCGCGTCAATTCCACCGTCAGCCTGTAAGTTCTAGGTCTGATTTGGCTTATTAAATGCAGAGGCGCCGTAGGATAAAAAATAGGCGGAACAGCAAGTTACAATTTTGAGACAAACTCTACAAATTTCGGACATAAGTCTGGCATACAGTTGCAAGTTTCCATCAGAAGAGATTACGAATGCTCAAAATTTCAATTCTGTTCCATTTTTTTTATAAAATAAGGGGGGTCAGAGTCAAATTTTGCATTTTGACGATTTTTTTCCAGCAAGAAGAAGATTTTTGGCAATTGTCCGACAGTTTAGAATTAAGGGGTGTTGCAGCTGCCCTTGCTGCCTCTGCTACGACACTATTGATTAAACGCATCCTAAATCCTAATACATTTTCCCGTCAGGAGGTAGATTCTGGATGTCCGACACGTTGAAAGCGGTGACGAATCTTTTAAAACGCAACATTGCGGACGTGGTGAGCGCTCCTCCCCCGGCAAAATTTGTCATCACGAAACTGCAGTCGAACCGGTGAATTTTTCGGAGATCCACTCACCTCCGCGGTTAGCCCAATCAGTGTCAGTCAGCATACGGATTTGCTGCTGACGACGACGCAGCTTAATTGCGTGTGGTCAGCATGCAGCTGTGTTGGCCGATGTGTCGACGGATCATGCCATGGCGTCATCTAGTCATTAGCGCAAACTGTTCGTGCTGAGATCTGACAACTGACGTGGCACGACATTGTGACGACAACATGACGACTAACTGCTCTCACCAAACACTGATTGATCGATCTTTCACATCGCAAGGACCAAAGACGTTAGATATTCTATGGCGAGGACAGAATCGCAAAAACATCGAATCTGCATATGTTTCCTAGTAATACGTCCTAACTACAAAGTCCTTCAAAAATTAATTTAATGCAAAGTGGCAAAATGTTATAAAAATTTGGCAACGCAGCGGGCCCTCTCTGGGATTTCCGTCCATAAGTGAGGGAAAAAACTACTGATGAAAAAAAAACTTGGAGAGGAGATGAGATTTCAGCCGAGAATAGAAGACACTGTCGTCCAGATTGTCCGTTTTATGGCTATTCGCTTTAAATTGTATAAGAACTATTTTACTGTGCTGAAAATAATATTTAAGCACTTAAGCCTATGAGTCATCTAGTCTTATAGCCTGCTGGTAGAGGCTATGCTTTTGCACACGGGCTCGAGTCGGTCTCAAATTATTCGTCATCAGCAACTACAATAATTGACAGACAACTCACCAGCGGCCAGCATTTCGTCTCGTCTCGGCCGGTCGATCGTCATTATCAAAATTGCACGTTGCGTCATACGGGCAGGCAGGTGCTTCGAGGCGTCGTCATGGCAACCAGAGAGAGATTGCTCGCCAATTAGCGACACCGCGCGGCTGCAATTTCGTGTCATTCGTGCTGCTGCAGACTACAGTTCGTCGGTCCGCAGACTTATTAATAGCGCCGTCTTCGTGCTTCGTTCGTGGTCAAATGTCGCCACGATTGGCTTCGTTAGAGCAGCAGTGCTAGACGAACAATGTCCGCTTCTTGTTATAATGCTGGATAACGTGGCATTGCACTGGAGCGAAAACTTTTCTTTGTTTCCTGGCTTCTCGTTGTTTTCTGTGCCGGTTCGACATTGGAAAACCAGCCCTGTAGCCAGATATTTCTAGGAAGAGAACTTGATTCTAACGTGAAAACGTTGCATAAAAATAATTAAAAACATCATTAACAGATGCGATTTTCGGGCTAGACCCCAATTGGATTAATGCAGAAGCATATGGTTATGGCTGTCGAAGAGGGTTTGATTAAACCCACCAAACCCTCGTTTTCCTTGGCTACGGGCATGAAAACTGTAAAGTTCAGATTAACTCAAAGCCTTGCGATCGCTTCACTGCACAGATAAGCTGATCCAGCAAATAATTAACGAAAGCCGATCAACTCCTAGCTCAGATTTGCCGACATGCAGTTGTTAGACTTCTATCAATACAACCTGATGAAAAGCAACAAAAAGCGAAACCTAACAAATAAGAACACAGAAGCATTTCTTTTTTGCTGACAAGCGCATAACAACTAGCGCGGGGTCAATCTCTGTAATAATAATTTGTTATGAATTTATGCTGTATAGCAGGCACAAGTACGTATACAAAAATGTTATTATTTTATTTTTTTAAACTAAAAAGCAAAAAACAAAAACTTTTTGGCTGCATGATATATTCGCAAACATTACAACAGAGCATAAGACTCTGTTGGACGCCACAACGATACAGTATTAGTTTTTTATTCTAAAGGAAATGAACAAAAACTGCATCAGTAAAACAAGGTCAAAGATGTCATTCTGAAAGATGATGAAGAGCAAGTTTATAGCACTGACAAACAGCGCACAAAATCTTCGCTTCAAATGTAATCAGGCCTAACCAGCGAGATTAAATGAGTGAAATGTGACGCTCGCGTACGCCGAATAAAGTTGAGTATAAGCTATAGCAGCGACGTTGAGGGCCTAACTAACTAACGAACGGTCAGTGAAACCGGATCAAGAGCTGTTGCTTGCTGGCAGGGCTGGCTGGCTGGCTTAGTGAAAGGCTTGTTAGATCGCCTCGCCGTATCAGTCCTTTTCGAGGCTCGCTCGCCGATGATTAAAAAGCAGCCGAAGCCGAACACGACTCATGCACGTGTTCATTTGCAGCAGCAGCAGCAGCAGCAGCAGGTAAATTAATTGGAAAGTCGACACCCCGCGGAGGAAGGCCTGCCGCTAGAAGCAAGAGCTGCAGCGACAACTAGCCAGCCTACCTTTGCTCGTGAAGCATAGGGCCCTAATGTTCCACCCAATGCAACGAACGCAACAAACACAAAGGCCCATAGGCCTATATTATTTTATGTTTTGTGTACTTCTAATATATTGGTCGTATTCGACATTTATGTTTTATCGTGCCTGCGATGTTTTAATGTGTTCTGTATTTAATCTAGCCATTTGACTGCAATAACTGTTAACGCAAGAATAGACCTATTTTTATCTCCGGGCAGAGCGGAGTAAGTTTGTTTCAGAATCGCAATTATTGTAGATGTGTGTTTTCATGGTTTTAATGTAAGCTGAACTACATAATACGTGTTTTTTTGTGTTTTTTCGTGTGTGTTGGTTTTTGATCTTTTGAGTTTTGCTACGTTCTGACGAATAATAAATAAAGACACTGACGTAGCTTTTATAATTGCGTTTTGGCCGTTGCGTCAGCTGCATCCGTTGCGTTTGTTGCGTATTTTTCCTGCGTCACCCCGTCAAAAACTACACAAGGGAGTTGCGTTGCTTGCGCTGCGTTGTACATATGGAAGTCGTGCTTGACGCGCGCAGCCTCCCAGTCTCTGTTGCATGCGGGTACCTGCACCAGACGACAGGCGTCAACCAAGTACACTGTAGGTATAGCATTATGGCAAGTTTGGGGGTCGGTCGGCGGCGGAAGTTTCAAACTGCTAGCTCATACGTAGTGAGAATTGAGTCAAAAATACCTCCAATGTTTTCATCTTTATTCACCATGGCATATATAATGGTATCAAACGCAAAAACAATTCAAACAAGCGACAAGGCAAAATAACACGAAAACATCCGGCAACTGGAAAACACGCCTTAACTAACTGCGCACGAAAATTAAATCTGTGTAGGCCTACAAACTTTTCTATCACATCACGTAAACAACGCTTGAAAGAAAGTAGAGGCAGAAAGTTGCAGTGTTCTGACAGACAGCTGCTAATTTTGACAGACAAGATTTTAAATGCTCAGAATATCAATTTTGCCCTTAAATTTTCCAAAAATTGGAGACTTTTGAGCCCACATTTAATATTTTTGGATGAAAGTTTTCTAACAGGCTAAAATTTAAATGAGTGGGGATAGTTGGGGACAAGTTCCCCCTTTTTCTCCCTGTCAGGACACCTATGCCCCACGTCTCCGTATTTTACGCTTATGAGCATCTCAGCACGCGCTCGAAAGCTGCAGAGACAGCCTACAGGCGACTGAAGTCGACGTCACTGTATAGAATATTGAGTCGTGTCGACATAAAGCGACTAGCGCCGGCGAGTCAAAGACTCCATGCTGGCGAGGCGACGACGTGGGTGGTCGAATAGACGGCTTCTGTGCGAGAGAAAGCACCAGACGTGGAATAAAGAGATAAGAGGTGTCGTGAGCTATGACGAACGCAGCACTGCTAGTGTTAATTTAAACAAGTAAAGCCATGCTAACGCAAACAGTAACGTGCAACAGCGGTACATCGTCGTACGCTAGTGATCCGTAGACTTCATCCGTAGATCTCATCCGTACGGCTTTTGGCTAGTTTCACAGAAGGCCCAGTAAAACAAATTCATTCACCAGATGGCGCCACTATCTCGCTCTGGCAACACCATATCGGCTGGATGGCGTATATTTTACCTATCCCCCCTCATTTAGCGCCGTCGTTCGGGGTGACTCCCTTCGAATGTATGGAAAAGCTTTACGGTTCCTGAAACAAGAGTCTTCCGGGCAGCCGACAGTGAAAATTTGGTAATCCTAGCTTGCACCGCTTTTGACTGATCCAAGCGTGTGACGGACGGACGGACGGACGGACAGAATTGCGATGGCTACGACGCGTTACAGCAATAGCTGCTGTTGTGCGTAAAAAGTAACGAAACTCTGAGTCAAAAAACGCCAGCAAACATTGGACCACATCTGTGCTGAATATCAATCGATTTTTAAAAAGTCATTCATTGTGACAGGTTACATTTTGCGGAAAGTTCGCAAATAACGTGATTATTAGACCTGAACATCTCGATCACCACATTTTACGAGGAGCGTTCAAAAAGTTTTGCAAGTTGATATGTTAGACTGAAAAAATTTTCAATATCTATACACTAATAAAACGCATATTTCTCCCCAACTCATATGAGCTCATAACTGATGTGACGTTATTGTAACTTATGACGTCGTAAAGCGTTTTTACGCGTCTTAGCCATCGCAATTCTGTCTGTCCATCCGTCTGTCTGTCACACGGGTGGATCAGTAAGTCGCTGCATCTGAGAAACGGTGCGAGATAGGACCTAAGTTACTATTGAGAAAGTCGTACAACACTGGTTCTCGATTGGCACCGAAATCAATGACTTCGGATGACCTGCATGGAACACCAAAACAGGTGTTTTATGGATTTTTGGCGATTTTGGACTGCAAGACACATTTCAAAAGCGAATTGCGCCGACCTCAGTAGAGATAGACAATGACAAGCTACATATGAAATTTTCAGCATTGAACGTAGATTTCGACGGCCCAAGTCTCGATTTTTTAGGTTCAAAGAAACATGCGCACGGGGGCATCAAAGGGCGGTGCTCCCGTAAAAGTCGTTATTTTACCGCTGTTGGTCAGTCTTTCGTGAAAACGGTTGCAAATAGGCATAGGCATGCTGCCTATGCAACAAGCATAAGTGCCGAGTTTTTATAGGGTGTTTACACGATCCAGCAAACGTCCAGCATTAGCGCGTGTATTTTGAATATATTTGCTGGACGTTTGCTGGATCGTGTAAACACCCCATTAGTCGTATAAACATCGATGGCTTTGAAAGACCCTGAACTCCCAAAATAAGGGATTTTATTGATTTTTGCGATCTTCGTCTGCGGCGCACGCTTCAAGAGTAAATTGTAACGAAATGTGGACATAGTTGAAGACAGTTTGCGAACAGGAACTGCCAGACTTTCGCGCGTCTTGTGAGCATTAGCTCAAATTTCTTGTACGTCTGTCCTTCCAGCCAGGCTTCCACCACAGACTTGGGTCATTTATATATTGTTTGAATAGCGGATACCACAAAGAAAATTTAGAAAAAGGTAATAGTTGGACTACTGTAAATCTGTGTATAGGGTGGTTTTATTGCACGAAGCTAGTCACGAACAGCTTGCTAGGTAATTGTAAGTTGGGGACTGGATTGCAGTGCTGGATTTTTGGGGAAACTGCGGGGCTCGCTCCCAGGCCCACTGCACATCAGGACTCCTCAGATCGTACGTTGCAAACTTTGTTTAATCTTTCGCAAAGACGATTGACTAATGTTAACTTTTGACTTTTAATTAACTGTAAACTTTTAATAAAATTTTTGTGACAACGTCAAATCCTGACGTGGCATCGTAATTGATAGAAGCGTTCTTATTTACAGCCGGCACAGACTTCGGCTATGAAAATATTTATAACTAAAAATACGTTCTGTGGAACAAGGTATCTGTCCCATTGCCACGCTATATAGCTTAGCAGCTGCGAATAATGGGGGTAGGTGCAAACAGGGCGCAATTATCTTTCACGGGGGCCGAGTTGTAGTCATTTTTGTCCCACTCGTTGCCATGGCAACAGGGGTCGTCAGGGGAGAAATTCAAATGACACCATCGGAGTGCGCTGGCCCGAAAATAGGGGTAGGTGACAATTATCTCTCACGGGGAACGAGTTATACCGCTTTGAAATCTCCATTGGCTGTAATGCAAAATTTTGCAACTTTTGAATGGTTGCTATAGCAACAGGAGTCGTTAGAGGGTAAATTTAAATGACACCGTTAGATTGCCCGTACACTATATGTTAAAAAACACCCACTGACGTTTTCTTTTTCTTTTATGTCTCCGTGGAAAATGTTTTAGAGTTCCACAAAATTTTCAAGGAATGCTAAGCAGGAGTCATGTATTCCACCGGTGGAAAAGTTAAATATTATTTGCTACTGGTGACGTCGTGACATCATATTTCCGTATTTAGCTTGTAAATCATCAGCATACATGTAGCTATCTTGTACTTGTGGTTTCTGCTAAAAAATGCATTACTGGAAAACAACAGTACTGTTAAGCTAGACAACTATATTCTCTGAAAATGATTTACACAAGAATTATTCAGTTTGTTAAAAATTTAATAGGCCTATATTGGCTTTCGACATCAGATGCGTACGTTTGCACTTCACTTGACGACTGCAATTCTCATGGACAACCGATTGGATTGTTTCACAAATGCTATGGAAAAACAATGGAAACATAATTGAAAATTCGAACCAGTCATTTTAATTCATTTTTTAAAACTGAAACCATATTGACTCTTGGTTTTCCACACACATCTACAGGGTGGGCCATAAAAACGTGCCACTTTACTTTTGTCCATATCTTCACAAAATATTGACCAATTTAAAAATTCTTTCACTGGCACACTTCGCAGACAATTTGCGATAATGTGATTATTATAGATCCCACCACACCGTGATCGCGTCTCTACACTACCTTGTAAAATATCAATGAAATATGCATACATAACGATAATAACAGACAAACATTTTGGTAAAAATGAAAAAAACTGTTCAGACCAACATTGCAGTAAATGGTCTGTATGACGCTAGACTGTGTGGGTATAATGTAGTCTAGTGTCATACGAATTACTCATTGCAATGTTGGTCTGAAGCGTTTTTTTCATTTACCTAAATTTTTGTTATTTTCGTTAGTTTTGCTTACATTCATATTTACAAGGTAGTGAAGAAATGCAATTACTGTGTGGTGGGATATATAATAATCAGATTATTGCAAATTGTCTGCAAAGTGCGTCAGTGAAAGAATGTTGAAAATCGGTCAATAATTGGCGAAGAGATGGACAAAAGTAAAGTGACACGTTTTTATGGCCCACAGTGTATATACACTGGGCAACTTCACTTTTTGACTTAGACTTTCGCTGAGCCTAAACTTCGGTCTAAGTACCTACTTGAGTCACAAAGTGAAGTGATTTCGCTTAGCGAAAACATGGCGATTAACACGGATAGTTTAGTAAATTAAAGCAGTCTGATACCAAAAATAAACGCCATAATGGCTACACAATGACCTAAGACGTTACGTAATTACGTCATTTGTGTGCGCAGTGCAATTAAATAAGCAAGTCCAAGCGTAACTGGTTTATTTATTTCCTGTTAGGTTTACCGTTTTTCCGCCATTTTTAATCGTTTAGTTGAACTTTGGTCTAAATACAGACTTTAGCATTCAGCTTTAGCTTTGGCGCAGCAAAAGTCTAAGTCAAAAAGTGAAGTCGCCCACTGTGTCCAGTAAAAAACTAATCCCATAGACATCGTGCAATAATAATGTCAAATGTGAATGAAACTGAATAAGGTTTTGTAAGCTTAATCCACTATATATATTCCTAAAGCGACTGTCAAATTTCATTGAAAAATATTATTTTTCAACAAAGTTATTAAATGTAAAATATCGATAACAAAATATCTCCATTACTTTGCTAGTGAAATGAATGCACGCAAGAGTTTGGGAGAGGCTGTACGCAGAGCACGGTACGCAGTTGAATAACGTGCAGATGGCGCCACTGATCATGGCACTCTAAATAGTGACTAATCTAGAGGGCTGTGCATGGGGAAAACTGGACCGTTAAGTGGCCGTCATTCACCAGATGTCGCCACGTAAAAAGCTGAGCACTATACTGACGAACTTGACAGAATCACCGGGAAAAAAGACCTGGCAACTGAAGCCCCGCTCCTCAGGCTACCCATGGGGGAAGGTGGGCAGCAAGGTGGGGGACACGTACCCAAGGCCCAAAGACTCAAACGCCGCAGTCGGGGTCCACGACCGTGCAACAGGGAAGGCGCTAGAGGGGGCTGACAGACAGACAGACAGACAAACAGACTTTCCGCCCATCATAGTAAAACGGCATTACACAAGTAAACCCTTTACTTTACATTTGCATAACTCCAATAAACAACAGCTGATTCTAACAAAGTTTTGTGCCAACAATGCGCCATTTATTGGCAATCAAATGGCCAAATTTCGGTTAAATCTGCCTACAGCTACAGTGGTTTTTGTGAAGTCACCCCAAAACACTTCAGTTTCAGGTCTTTGCGGATAATGTTAAATGCAAAGACTTGAAGGTGAGGTGTTTTGGGGTGACCCAACAAAAGCTGCTGTAGCTATTGTTTGCTTTGGTAGATTTTACTGAAATTTGGCACTTTAATTGCCAACAAATGATGCACTGTTGACGTAAAATTTTGCTAAAATCAGTTGTTGTTTGTTGGAGTTACACAAGTTTACACTAACAGAGAGGTTTACTTGTGTAACGCCATATCAGTAGCAGAGAAATTTTGTTATCAATATTCAACAATTAATAACTCACTAAGAAATAATATTTTTCAATAGAATTTAACAACTGCTTCAGAAATTTATTGGAAATTAAGTATACAAAACTTAATTCAGATTCATTCAGATTTGACATTGTTATTGCACGATGTCTAGGGGATTAGTTTTTTTACAGGACACAGTGTAGTGTATCAAAGTACACAGTTGATAGTAGTGGCTATCGCAGTTTGCATTGCGTGCCCTCAGCGTCCTTGACTGTGGAACTGTTAACAGGAGAAGCGTCATCATCAAGAAATATTGAGTCTTTTGTCAGACGCAATTCTGTACACAGCAAAAAACATAAAAACGGTCAAGTCAGACAGTAAATAGTCTGATAAGCTACACTGGCAGCGTCGTGGGTTGAAAAGTTTTACCGGGGCAGAAGTTACAATTTTCCGAGAACTAGCTGCAAATTTCTGACGGTGGAGACAGCGGTGCTCAGAATTCCAATCTTGACCCTAAATTCCCTTAAAAATGGGGACTTACAGCCCCCAATTTTGTATTTTTGAAACAAAAAAAGTTTCAAAAATTTGCGGGAGGTCAATTTCCTCCCTATGGTTCCCCTGCTACAATGCCACTGACAAGTCATTGAATTTGATTTTAGCAAATGGGCAAGAACCATGAAATGACAAATATCATCAAACATCCTGTCTTCCTGTCGGAAAATTTCATTTTAAAAATTCAAGAGTGACAATCCACATTTTGGGAAAACTGAGGACAAAATTAAAACTTTGATCACACACGATCTCCTCTGTTGAGTCTGCTAAAAATTTCCATTGGAAACTTGCAATTTCTTGCCCATCTACTTTTTTAAACTAGAACGCCAGTACTGCACAAGACATTTCCATTTTTACGCACGAGAGCTAGCATAGCTATAGCGCGTATTAGCTATGGTAATTCTGTCTGTCCGTCTGTCACGACCCGGTACCAATCCAAAACCAGGTGAGATAGAGATTTTGGGTTTTTACCATATGATAGCCTATTGTCTCTAATATTTCGTGTCAAAATTTCATCTCACTGGGTAAATGTGAAAATGGTTGCAAATAGGCACAGACATGCTGATTATCATAACAAGCACTGGCGTCGAGCTTCTTAGAAATGTCAACATCGATGACCTTGAACCCCCAAAATAGAAAGTTTTAGTGAATTTTTCACGACTTCAGGCTGTGACACGCATTTCAAGAGTGAATTGCGCCAAAATGGCTGGAGACAGACCAAAACGACCTGTGCATGAAATTTTTCGCACTGAATGTAGATTTTAGCGGTCCAAGTCCAACTCTCTACGCTCAATGAGGGTTGCGCAAGCGGGTATCAAAGAGGGGTACCCTTCTAAAAAGTGGTTATTTATCCGTTGTTGGCTTGTCTAGCGTGAAAATAGTTGCAGATATGCACAGACATGCTGCTTATCATAACAAGCACTAGCAACGAGCTTCTTAGAAATGTCAACATCGATGACCTTAAATGACCTTAAACCCTAAAAATATTGGCTTTTAGTGATTTTTGACAATTTTTGGCTGCAAAAGAGTGAATTGCAACAAAATGGATAGAGATAGACCAAGCTTACTTGCGAACAGAAACTGCTATTGGCTCTCGCGTGTCTCATGAGCATTAACTCAGATTTCTTGTTTGAGACTAATATATCATAAAGTAGTGTGGTGAAGCAGTTAAAATGTAGGAGACTAGGAGTATCTTTGATGATGTTTAGTACAGTTTTGAAAGCCAAACTACCAGTGAAAAAGCTGTAATGTCGCTTGTCAATCTTTAATAATGAAGTTATGACAGAAAAATTGTACAAGTATCATGTCAGTCATATTCACCAGGTGACAGCACCATTCGTAGTTTAGATGAAATGATGCAAAGCAGAATTGGACTGGACAAAATATCAAATAATTTCTTAAAATGAAAATACTTACGATAATGACCAGTTTTTTCATCTAGTCGAGCTTGAACAACTGCTGCCTTTAGATAATTTGCTGTTTCTTCGGCTGTTTTTATTAACTAAACATAAACAAAACCTCTAATAAAAGCACACTGATTGAAAACAATGTGAAATTGCTGTTCAATATTATAGATTTATATTTAATGGAATGACAACATATACTGTAAAATCAGTCAATGTTGACAGCTGTAACAGAAACTTTGTACTAACACAATCTTATTTACCAGGTGACAGTATGACTCAGGATGCAACCTGCTTGTAAACAGAATGAAGACTTTTAAATATTGGTACTACAACCAATCAAAGAAAAGGCCAACTGCCAAGCTGCCTGAGTTGAATAGATAAATAAATAAATAAAAATAACGTAGAATAACTGTGCCAAATCTAATAGTATAAAACCACTGTTGATACACAACCTCGTCAATTGCAGTGATATCCACAACATTCCTGTTCTTCTGAAACTCGTCATTGATTTTCACTCGACAGGCTGCCAACAATCATCGCTCAACAGTGAGTGATATAAACAAGTTTTAACCTTTACAGAAGTTATTATTATAAACCAACTTTCAGTGGTTTAATGCTGTTGACTCAACCTGGCTATAAACCAGTGTGCACATCCTTGTATGTATCATGTATTCGTCTTTTTCTTTTTTTGGATGATGTGGGTCAGACAACAAGCTGCCGTGAGCCAGTGTGGCAAGCGGGCTAGAGGTTGTGCACAACTGTGCACCACACTATAAAACTATAAAAAATCTCCCCCAAAATCCTGTTTAAACAACTATCAAAAGTTCACTTTTAGGGACCTAATGTAAACCTTGAACAACTGTGAAAATGACAATAAATTTTTTTTTAAAAACATACCAGTGTCTGAACTAAACACTGCTGAATTAGTTAAAAAGTTTTGCTATCTAATCCAATACAAAGTACTCTAATTCAATCATGTGGATGTTTATAGACATATACTATGATCACAAGTATAAACAACTCTTATTTGCAAGTGTATATTAGAAGCATTGGTTTTTCACTCGTAAATGTCAAAACATACAGCCAGGAAATAGAATGAACAGTTAGTCACAAATGTTACATGTTAGTGACAAAACAGCACTGTTATTATTCATAAATAAGCAGGAATTATATTCCCCAGTAATCACAGACTTTAGAAATTGCAGATTAGCTGGCTTCATTAATCTCATATATTAATTTGCACACTCAGTCCTCATCACACAATTTAATCCTTCACTTCCACGTCACAAAGCTGGAAAATGGGTGTCCAAAACTCAATACATAATACTATTAATCAAAATGAAAATCACATGCACACACAATTATACAACTACACTGTGTCTGGTAAAAAAGTAAACCCCTAAACATTGTACAATAGAAATGAAATCTGAACGAATTTGAACAATATTTCATATGCTTAGTCGAGTTAGTCCTCAATAAATTGCTGAACTGTCACCAAATTTCCTTTAAAAAATCATTTTTAGTGGAGTTATTAATAATTAAATATCAATGACAAAATATCTCCGTTACCAATATGTCGTTACATAACCTACTGCAGTCGCTCGATCGAAAGTGACGTTTGTTGATGCAATCAATGTGGTATTTTCTGCAGACGATCAGTATTTTAGTTAAACTGTTCAGACAAAAGAA
>Ga0209671_1005122_pt1 | contig 13188 bp, 7 predicted proteins | sample WorMetHERISLAND2_2_FD_187401 | JGI IMG/M metagenome (GOLD analysis project Ga0209671, IMG submission 187401) | Marine gutless worms symbiont microbial communities from Max Planck institute for Marine Microbiology, Germany - Olavius geniculatus... | ecosystem: Host-associated > Annelida >... | reverse complement strand
TAGTAGCATTGTTGTTGTTGTTGTTAATCTGCTGATCTAAATTTGGATCACGTGACCGTCACCGACCAATCAGAGGTTGAGAAAATAGATCAGCGGATCAGCTCAGCTCAGCAGATTAAACCGACCCCATTTTACGTACTAGCATAAGCATACACATTACACAGGTATTTAAAACATTTTAAAAACACAGTCATTATTAAAATATAATCGTTTTAAAAACTATGTCTATACACATGTAAAATTGTAAATATCATTTTATTATAAATTAAATAACAAGATTAACTCACCCATAAAATACTGAAATTGAAATTGTGATAGTGACCCCTCTCTATTCATTTTTAATCAAGATGGCGTCGTGTTTGTTGTTTACTGATTTCAGGACTAAAAATATTCTATTAGTTGTAGTTCTCGTATTACTAAAGTTTAGCCCTTCTTCCAGTTTGCATATTAATGGATTTCGCATTGAATCGCCGCAACCAGACAACTTTTTCACTGACTCCATGGGTCGCGTGCACATCGTCAGCGGCCACTACAAAACGCTTCGTCTATTTACCGACATGGCCTTGCCAAGGACGGCCGAAATCTCGTTCACGATCGTTTCGGCTGCACGCGACTCGGACTGCAACGATCTGCGTGCTGCAAGCGTATTTCCGATCGAGCCTAGTGCCATATCTGAAACTTATTCATCAGTTGTGCGCATTCTACTGCCCGCTGATCTCACAGTCTACATGTTCTGTGTTCGAACTGAGCCGAGCGATACATGGAAGCATCAGGGCAACAGCAGCTGGCTTCAGCTGGTTGTGTACGAGCCAGTCATTTTGCCAGCTGTGGCGCCATCTGTGTTGCCATTCTGGACACACATATTCCTTATCGTCGTCTTCCTGGCGGTGGCAGCAAGCTGCACTGCACTTTCGGTAACGGTCCTTTCATTAACACGCGCCGAGCTCAAGCTGCTTCGTGGATCCGGCTCATCTGATGAACGCTGCTTCGCTAAGGGCATATCCCCACTCCGCAAGCGAGGAAATCGTATTCTCTGTGGAATCGTATTTCTTGGTGTTATTTCCTGTGCCACTGTTGCCATTCTTATCGAAGATATGATCCAGCTGACAGGAGTGTCTGTTGCAATATCGTCCTCACTGATTCTGGTGTTTGTCGTAATCATACCCATCGTTATTTGCACCCACATGAAGCTGCCGTTTGTAACAAGCACGCTGTGTATGGCAAACTTGCTTGTCGTGCTTAGTTTTCCATTCTCGTATCCAGTTGGACGTTTGCTTGACTGGCTGCTGTCAGATGATCTTCCCGCCATGTGTGACCGCGGCCACATCCAGGGCTTCCATCGGGCCAATCATGCGAGCATGACCATCAAAGAAGTGGAGGAGGAATACGCAGATCATGGTGGGGGCGGTACAGGAGCAAGCGTTCTCGGGCTGTCAGATAAGGCTGTTAAAGATCTGATGACGATGATCGACGACGTTTTCATGATGGAATACAGCATGGTTGTCGATGAGAAATGCCTGGAACTTATTGCAGCTTCGGGGTACACACGGATCCCTGTTTATGAGAAGGAGCGGACAAATATTGTAGCCCTGCTGCATGTGTGTGATCTGGCCTACGTGTCAGCTGCAGACAGAACATCGCTGAGGACATTGTGCAAGTTCTACAATCGTCCCGTCAACTTCGTGTTTGAAGATACGAAGCTGGAAGTTTTGTTAGCAGAATTCAAAAAAGGTTATCTTTGTTAGCTGTCATTTTGAACTTTTTTTGCTTTCTTACAGCTTTGCTTGGGATACATTTAGCACCTTTGTTGCTCCAAGTTGGATGATTTGTATAAAAGAAACTTTTGCTTTAGCAATCAGCAGGAACTGATTTTGTGGACTTGGGGTACTGGTTAATTTGAAGCAACTTTATAAAAATATTGCATCAGAACAGAAATTGAACATAACAATAGTGAGGGACTTAGGGTGGTGGTATTATTACTTGATAGTGAATTTGGAAGGTATTTGAAGTGCATTTTATGCATTGTGTTTATTATGATGTTGATTGTTGATTTTGTTTAAATGGTTTGTGATGCCTATGTATATTCATTTCTCCTCACTGTTGTGTATTTTTTTGATGCAGTGTTGTATTATGACAATTTATTTTGTATTCCTGAAAATTCATATAGGTGATGATGCCACATTCAGCTGTCAATCATATTGGTGGCCATTAGGGTTGTTAAGACCACCTATTCATTTTGAGTGGTTGACCGTGACCAGAAAAACTGGTTAACGGGTTAACCATTTGCTTATTAATGGTCGCCACATCAAGTTTGCTAATCAGTGATTGAAAGTAATAGACTGTCCAATCACTCCGCATGCTGGTTGGCTAGGGCATGAAGCGTCTATAGGGCAGTTAGTCTGGTGGGCAACAGCACAGAGTGGCTGGCTAACGCCACCACTGCTGCATGGGGAAGGCATTACAGTGAATCATGAGTGAATGACGTAACAAATAAATATCGTGGTAGATTTAGCTGTAGTGAAATAATGCTGGTTTTGGCTGCTGTATATCAATCAGTCGTTGAGCATTGAATTGATGGACTACTGCAAGCACAGTCTGGTACTCACACCAGGTACAGGAGTACCGATACAGCACAGTGAACATCAACACAGCTGACATGTGGTGTCCTTCGACGTTCATCATGCATAAACAGAGTTAGGCTGACAGACGGACATACAGCGACAGGGACAAAGAGACAGGGAAGAAGATCAAACAACACTACACGCCATTACGTCAGTTGTTGATAGCACCACATTGACTACGTGCTACCGCCATACCGCTGCAGCGCCTGCATCTGTCTGCTTCTATCATGTTGCTGGATGCTGTTGCAGCAATTATCTACAGGGTGGGCCAAAAAAACCGGACCTGTTTGAGTGTTGATAACTCAGCGATGGTTAGTGATAGAAAGACATGTGATACGTCAAAAGTTTCAGAATGCTGTAAAGAATAAACGACAAATTTGCATAGTGAGGCATTTAAATATTCTTTGCCTAATTTGCGTAAATCTTCATTACCCCTGAAGTTAGGCATTTGCCTGCACTCCCGTGTGCCTGAGTTCATTGAACTCAAAAACTCACTGCCAAAAAGTCCAGATTTAAATTCTGTGAATTATTCAGTGTAAGGGCATTGCAAAAGATAGCATGGTCACAAAATTTTAGTAATTGACCAGATAAAACGTGTGCTAATCGAATGCTAGGCTCAGCTGATCCTGAACACATTGACTCCAGCAATCGATCAGCTGCCTAAAAGGACTGATGACGGTTATGAATGCAAAAGCTGGGCAACTGCTTATGTCAAATTTTATCTAAACTCAACATATGTGTTAATGATTGTTGATATTTCACTGTATGCTGAATGAAAATCAACTTAAATTCATGCGTTACTGCCAATTTAGCATGATGTTAGGGGTGGGGCAGATTTATGTGAATCAGGCAAAGAATATTCAAATGCTGAGACATGCAAGTTGTACAATTTTCCTGTACACAATTTTGAAACTTTTGGCATAGTACGCGCCTTTCATCAATAAACATTACTTAGTTACAAAAGCTCAAATATCTATGTTAAATCTATATGTTATACAGTCAAATTTGGCAGAATTTCGAGGGTGACGAATATTTATGCAAATTAGGCAAAGAATATTTTAATGCTTCACTATGCAAATTTGTTGTTTATTCTTTACAGCATTCTGAAACTTTTGCCGTATCTCCTATTTTTCTTCGTATTTTTCTACCACTAACAATCGCCGAGTTATCAACGCTCAAACAGGTCCGGATTTTTTTTGGCTTACCCTGTATTATATAATGGGTCACGCCGTCTCACCTATTGCATCACCAGTGCCACTAGATGGGAGCCGGACATTTCCTCCAGGGTGAGCGCTCTTCTGGAAAACCTGGAAAAGTCAGGGAATTGAAAAGTGGTCAGGGAAAAGTCAGGGAAAATGAATTATTACAATTATTCAGTTGCTGCAAGTATTGTTTATGTTTCAAAAATCGGTGACTACAATAACAGTACCATAGACCACAGTCAGCTCATTTGTTGTTCTTTCACTCATTTATTCTTTACACCCATAGGCAGCACAATATAGCAGTGTGTTGTTTTGCTGCAGGCCAGTCAAGGATGGCATTTGTCCAGCGTGTGAATGATGAGGGACCAGGTGACCCATTCTACGAGACACTCGGCATGATTACGTTTGAAGACGTCATTGCAGACATCTTTCAGTCGGAGGTCTCTGCTGAGGCTGCTCCTGATGTTATTGGTCAGTATATCGAAACTTTTCTGTAAAACCTGGGAATTTGATGTATTCCATGAGAATTGACAGTTCTGGGAATTAAATTTGTAGAAATCAAGATTCAGGAAATTGTATGGATAAATCTCAGGGATAGACTGTTGAAATGTTAACATATGGGTGATTGGGGGTGTCACATTTGGGTTATCACTGTTGTTTAATAACAGTAATAGTATAGTATATTTTGGGTTGTTTATACATACAGCATAGTGCTTTGCATCGTGTTAATTTTACTGTTATACTGGTCTGTTTTATCTATATATATTTCTTATGTCCATGACATCAGTAGCTGTAGCATTGGGAAAGTGTCGGGGAAATTCCGGGGAATTTCCCTAGTGTTGTAGAGTGGTCATTACCTTTAGGCTATGTGTGCTGTCGCTGGTCAAATGTAACAGCAAAAAAATTACTGAAATCGGTCCATATTTCCAGATTTGTCATAAACAAGATCGTCATTTCATCATGCATTGCTCAAGGCTAAGTGCTGAGTGCGCCATGCGGGTAGCCGCAATCACTTCAACGGGCAGTATGAAGTGGCGCCATTTAGCGAATGACATTTTATGAGTCTCGCCCAACTGGTTAACGCAGTATCGTGTATGCATGAAACATGTGTGACCTTGACTAGATAACGTCTATATTAGTAGGGTTCTAGAGTTGTTTCTTTAAGCTAAGTACAGCGGTTTATCAGGTTCACAGAGAAAATTGGCAACAATGCTGAAAAACAATACTGCAGTATGGTAGCTTTCACAGGTAGAAAAATGAAAGAGGCATATTTTTTCTGTTACACGCTTGTCAGTAATGGCAGTGCAGACTTAGGCCGGTTGCTATGTATACGGCTAGAATTGAATTGTTTATTTAGCTAATTTACCGTACAATTTTTTGCTACCTGTGGCGATGACAACAAATGCCCAGTTAACGTTTTAAAATAATACATATTGACAAACACAAAATAATATGTAAAGATAGTTAAATCACACACAACCATCAACACATTCATATGTATAATGGCTGGCAAACTAAATATTTAATCGTTTTTTATTGCGGCAAAGCAAGTGGCAAAGCAAGCAGGCTTTTGCATACACCTGATTCGCTGATGAATGACTGCTTATTGATTCAAATTCTCCAAGCTTCTACAGCTGTCGAATGACGTCCATGAATGGCATGAAATCTGCTGTAGTCAGCTGCAGTTGGCTGGTGATTAACTCAATGTCAGGCAGCATGGTACACTTCGCGTTGTCCTGGAATTACCCAGAAATTATCGGTTGTCGACAACACCTTCCTGCCTTGTCAGTTGTCAGTAAGGTCTTTATTCGCGTAGACTTGGCCGAAATGTTGCAGTTCGTTTCAAACAGCTCCTTCAATGTTATGCGTAGTCTTTCTGCTGGACTACGACCACACTAGTTTTTAGATATCAATGCTATTTCTCACTCGAAATTCAATGTTTACATGAGCATATCCTTGGCTCCTCATTTCTCTGTCACTTGTAACTCCTGTAACTGACAGTTAAATTAGTGATGCATGGTTTTTGCATTTCTGTAAACATTTAATTCTGGCAATGTTCTATCATTCTGGCTGATGCCCAGGAAGCAAGCAAGCGTTACAGACACATAATATAATCTATTTACTACCGTCCTACGCCAGCTTTGCTACAAAATATTGGTGTGCATATTTCATAGCCTTACAGGCAGTAGTATTTAGTCATCAGTAGATCGTCACGTTGTTGAGTTATGTGTACTGTTTGTGGTGCACTAGTGGACAGCGGCGAAGACGTAATTAATCTGAACAGAATCAACAAGAACAACTTTGCACGTCTTCCGCGAGCCAAGAAAGAATTGTCCGATCAGCTGTCAACAGCTGTCTGCCAGTTCCTAGCTTCATGTGAGATTGTTTACTTCTCATATCAAGCTATTAATAACAGCAATAGTTTACTCCTTAACTCCCCAGGAGAAGCAGGGTATGTGACAGGGTTGAGATAAGTAGGCAGATACCGAAAAGCCTGGTTGGTTTTATTTTGTAAACCCACCTGAAATGTGCTGAAATCCATCCAGTTGATTAAATTTTAGTTTTTTTACACCAATAATGAATGAAACATTTCATCACAGTATGTTTTTGAAACATCTAAACCTGTGAACTATACATATGGTATGTTGTGTATATTACGGCTCTGCAGCCTTGATGCAGTTCAGTCATCTGGTGATGTCAGAAAAGGTCCTTCGTCGTCTGCTGAAGCAAGACGTTGTTGTGAGCATCTCGCTGTCTGACCCCAATGCCAAGTGTACTCTGTACGAGCGAGGCAAACCTGCCAGTCATTTCACGCTCATTGTTGAGGGTCACGTACACATTCAGATCGGCAGTGAGGACTTTGTCTTTGACGGAGGTCCGTTTATGTACTTCGGAGCTCAGGCTTTGACAGGTACTTGCGGTTCGTTCTACTGTTATATACTCAAAACTCAAGCGGTGAATTTTCTCCCTCGAATCTTCACTCGACTTTTAGGTTCCGAGCGAATTGAGCATATTGTCCACGTTATGCAATAATTCATGTGTAAAACAGCAAATTATAGTAAATGAACATACCCATGAAGATAATTGACAACCTTATACTAAGCCATGATGTTTACACCAGTTTCTGATTCAAATTGGACAATTTTTATGCCGAAAATATTGTCTGCCTAATGTTTTTGTTTACGCATGACGCCATCACTGATGAATCAGAATCTTTGTTACTTGCTTCAGGTGAGTAGAATCAAAATTGTTTCATGCGATGACATTTGCTTCATTCAGGATTTGAATACAATTATTGGGTTGAGTAGAATTAACTGATTAGAGATTTGAGTGGCGCTCATACAATTGGCCCCCGTATTTATGTACTTTGGTGCTCACGCACATACAGGTATTTAAAAATATGACAGGACATGTTCACCACAGGGTCTGGTCATTTGTTTGTTTGTCTGTTTATCTTTCTTGTCCATTTGTCTGTAAAATCAGTGAATCACCTGATTAGATAGTGCCTTAGAGCAACTACATCTACAACGAGGTGAAACGGCGGAAACATGGGTCTTTACACTGGAATAGTGCATTCGCATATAAAAACAGTGAATTATTTTCGAACGCACTCAAAAATAAAAACATTTATTTGTTTTTTTTCCGTTTTTGTTTGTTTATTTAATTTATTAACAAATTGGTGTTTAGGTGAGATGGTGACACAAGGTCTACCTACGGGGCAGTTTGTTGTGGAGGGGATCATCGGGGATGTGCCACGCCCACAGGTTTATGTTCCAGACTACACAGTAGAGGCTGCGACCGATCTGCTAATAGTCCGCATCACAACGGATCAGTATGCAGGGGCTCTGCACGCAGCGTCGCTTGATCGACACCTTCGAGCCGGCAGCGGCGGCAATGACAGTGACGTTTCTTGCGGGAATGCTGGGGAATTACCGAGCGATGCGCCCACGTCACCATTGGTCGAGTACACGAGTCGCAACCAGCTATTGGACGGTGATGACACCACGCCCACTGCGGCGGTGGCAGCGAATAATGTGGTAGTTAGCATGGAGACTAAGTCATGTTGTGATGTCTGATTTTGTTTGTGTCATGTGACCTTTGCATGCTTACGATTGATCGCCCATGTAGTGTATGTATGTAATGCTGCATTCTTGTCAGCGAAGTCGTGTTTTTGGTTGCCAGCAATTGGCATTTAGTCAGCTGTTGTTCAGTTACCATGAAGTAAATGGTTCTATACATGTTTTTGGCTTTTGTGTACATCATCATTATTTATTGTCAGACTTGGTTCAGTCTGTTGTTTAGTAAAATTATGCCTTACATAGCAGTGTAAATGAAAATCTGAATTATTTGATATTTATTTGATTGAACAGTCTTCTAAAGACCTGCAAAATAGGAATAAATGGTTCTGTAATTTCCTGAACAAAAAATCTGTGCTAATGCTCATGAGATGCACGAAAGCCTATGGCAGTTCCTGTATGCAGGTCATCTTGGTCTATCTCCATTCATTTCGTTGCAATTTAATTTTTTTTGCAGCTAAAAATTGACAAAAATTACTTAAAATCCATATTTTGGGGGTTCAAGGTCATCGCTGTTGACATTTCTAAGAAGCTCATCGCCAGTGCTTGTTATGATAAGCAGCATGTCTGTGCCTATCTGTAACCATTTTCACGTTAGATAAAACAACAGCAGATAAATAACACTTTTAGAAGGGTACCCTTATTTGACACCCCTGCGCGTAGGCCTCTTTGAATCTAGAGGGTCCTGACTTGGACTGCTAAAATCTACATTCAGTGCTGAAAATTTCATACGCAGGATGTCTTGGTCTATCTCCAGCCATTTTGGCGCAATGCACTTTTTTCACCAAAATCGCGAAAAATTCACTAAAACCCCCTATTTTGGGGGTTCAGCGTCATTCAAGGTCATCGATGTTGACATTTCTAAGAAGCTTGTTGCCAGTTCTTGTTATGATAAGCAACATGTCTGTGCCTATCTGCAACCATTTTCACGTCAGACGAGCCAATACCGGTAGAATAACGTCTTTTTAGCGGGGGTGCCTCTCTTTCGCTCTTGGTTTGTCAGGACCCCTTTCACCCAGTGGCATGAAATTTTGTCACAAAATGCTAGAGACACTAAGGTATTATATGGTGAAAATTTGAAGTCTCTATCTCAACTGGTCTTGAAACAGTGCCGGGTCGTGACAGACAGATGGACGGACGGACAGAATTACCGTAGCTAATACGTGCTATAGCTATGCTAGCTCTCATGCATAAAAATGGACAAACGGTTCTGGAAAGTCATGGAAAACTCTACAGTGTTTTCTGCTCACCCGGTAGAATGCATAGGCCTGCTTTTTACTAGGCTTGACCATGTGTGGTGCTAGAAATGATGTAAAAATGTACCGAAGTGTCACATGAATAATGACAGTAATAGCAATAGTAGAGTGTAGAGAGTGTAGGTCAGCATAAAATGTGAGGCTATGGGGGCACCAGAACTGTTTTAAGTTGTTTTTAAGGTGGCAGTAGCATATGGCATTGAATGACCTTGAACCCCGCAAATAAGGGGTTTTAGTGATTTTTTTGCGATTTTGGGCTGTGACACATGTCGAGTGAATTGCACTGAAATGGCTGGAGATAGATTAAGACAACCTGCGAATGAAATTTTTAGTATTGAATGTAGATTTTAGCAGTTTGTTCCGAACCCCTTCGTTCAATGAGGCCTATGCACGGAGGTGTCAAATAGGGGTGCCCCCTAAAAAGTGGTTATTTTGCTATTGGCTTGTCTAGTGCGAAAACGTTTGCAGACAGGCACAGACATGCGGCTTATCATAACAAGTACTGGTGACGCACATCTTAGTGGTATCAACATCGATGACCTTGAGTGACTGAGCCCAAAAATAGGGGTTTTTAGTGACCTTTTGGTGATTTTGGCTGCAGAAAAATGAATTGCAACGAAATGGATGGACATCGACCAAGTCAACGTGTGAACAGAAACTGCTATAGGCTCTCACGCATCTCATGAGCATTAGCTCAGATTTCTTGTTTAATTTAATTGACCTTAAATTTGCTTTGCTGTCTCCATGCTTTGAATAATATCTTTTTCAGAATGTGCAATTCTGCGGCTCTGTATCTGTCTGCGAGTAATGTGTGTTTTTGGTATACTCTTTTGGATGTTTTCCTTTTTCCATGAATTTGTGCTCAGCCAGTCAGATTGCATTCCTGTCCCTCAGGCCAAATCTGCTCACCAGTCGCTAGTCTGATTTGTTGCTGCCGTCATGCATTATTGTATCACAGTGATGCATTCTATGGTGTATCAGTTCGTCAAATTGTGACATTTGTTTGCCGATTTGGTGAAGTTTTGGCAACCGCTGCTCTCTTCTGTGGAATGAATTCTGCTGAAATGCCAGCAAATTGGCGAGTACTAAGTAACAGTTGTAATTTTATGAGTTTATGTAATTTGTTAGTGGCTGGCTCAGCATCTGAGTTTGTTCATAACAAGTGATGTATTTTGCTGTGCTTTGAAGAATGCTGGATCACTAGATAGAGGGAGCAAAAACGAAGAGTGATTGAAACTGTTTTTTGTTTTTTACCAGTTTTTTTGTGTGATTTACTCTTATTTCTGCTAAAGTGATTTGAAGAGAAATTAAGCCATTTATTGTGGCTGTTGATTGTGTATTGTGGAACAGATTTTAGAAAACAGAAATAATCAGAAGTACCGGTGTTTGAAAACAAGTAGTTAGTAGTAGTAGTAGTTAGTAGTAGTGGTAATGCCATTACGTTGGTTGGTTGCTGTATTAGGTTGCCAGCACTGTGAAATGTGTTTGCACTGCAGCTCCATATATTTATGCCTCCTGTCCCTCAATAGACAGCATTATCACATTGATGACTGTCTGGAGTATAACAGGGAAGATTATTAGAACTACCGTTGTTGTTAATTACATATGCGCTTGTATAATGGAGTTTTTACAATTTTAGGTTTAGCTCATTTTTTTGTGTTTTGTGTTTCTGTAAAGGTTAAACTTACCGTTCCATTGCTATGTGTTTGTGTGCATTCTGCCTGAAAAGGCCGTCACCAAAATGATCTATACTGTGTCGGGCGGGACTCACTCCATATATTCTGTGTACACTATGAAGCATAGATATGATGCTGCCATAGAATTAGTGCACCTTTTTATTGCACCACCGTGAATGGTGCATTCACAATATTTTTGTGTTAGTCACTGTGGTGATTCTTGCACACGCTTAGACTGTTGTCATCTGTGTGATTTTGCACATTGACATCTATGATTATTTGCACATTGGTGGTAAAAGTTTGATTTTTTTATGAGGAGTTATATTTGGGAGATCGTGGCTTGAACTCTTTTTCTACTTTCTGTCCTCAGTAGACAGCATTATGAGATTGATGACTGTCTGGAGGATAACAGGGAAGATTATTAGAACTACCATTATTTTTAATTACATATGCACGCATATAATGGAGTTCTTACAATTTTAGGTTTAGCCCATTTTTTGTGTTTTGTGTTTCTGTAAAGGTTAAACTTTCTGTTTCTTAATTGTAGAGGTCAAACTGTTCTGTAATTGTGTTTTTTATGTCTGTCACGTCACATGTTAAACCCTACTCACTCACTCCTGGTGTTTACTACTATTGTGTTAATGATGCTGGGCAAGTTGTTTACACCCTTGAGAAAAGGACCTGGAAAGTCCTGGAGAAATGTCCTTGAAAATTGTGCATTTTTCGTAGGCTCAAATGGAAAACAAGCAGCAATGGTATATCACCTAGTTTGCGTTTACTGTTGCTTACTTAAATACTGCATACAGCAGTTCAAAATTTTTTTGCTCGTTTCGCTTGCTTAAGTACTTATTTTTTTATTATATTCAAACATTCGTGGGCTACGAAAAGGTCCTGGAAATTTTTTCATTAGAAAAGTCCTGAATTTTTTGTCAGCAAAAGAGTGGGAACACTGAAAAATGTGTTACGTTACTGCACTGGAACTGTTTCTATGTTGTGTATATATCTATGTTTATGCGATACACTCTGTGTTTTTGTTCTGCAAGTTTATCTTTCACAAATGATGTGGCGATTGACAAGTGCAGTCGATATATGCTAGCTGCTGTTGAGTGTTGCCAAGTCTGGGTTTTCCTATTGCATCTGGGTTTTTGTGCGAGTTGTTTGGGTTTTGGTTTTTTTGGCCAAACTTTTTGGTAAGCTGGCATGTTTTTTCGGTAGTATATCATTACCATTTTATTCAGACACTGATCCTGTTATATCTTAAGTCATTTGTTAATTTTTTGGGAAAAAAGCCAAAATTCTGTTCAACTCTGAGTGATGAATAATGCTTGAGCATGCTGAAACTATTGTACTTCTATATATTGGTACTAATATCACAGATTTTGATTTACTTTGTATGTCTCAGGTTTCCTGGTTTTTTTTGTTGGTAAATCATGGCTTTTCCTAAAAACTTGAGTGGCAACACTGCTCTGTTATCTCCGCCATTATTTTTTTTTGAGTGGCAATGTTTTACATATTGGATGATTTATGCTTGTGTGCATCCACATTTCTGACATCTTTCTGGTTTTTCTGTCGCCATATGATCCCTGAAATTGTACAAACTAGTTCTGCTTTGTGCTTATTGAACAGACCATATCGATTCGTTTTTGTTGCATTGTTGGTGACGTTGAATCTAGTTGCTGATTACTGTTTGGATAGCTGTTTTTTTCTGAGGCATTTTTGTTGACTGTGTCAGCGAACAATTTTATTTAGTCAGCACATTTAACAGTAATTGTTGTATTATTTCGTATATTTTGAAACGTATACAGCTGTTTATTTTCTGCCATTGGTTTGTCCGAAAGAGAAGTAGGGTGAACTTTTAATTAACAGCTTTTTATATTTTGGGGTGAGAAGTAATGGAATTATTGATTTTTGTTATCGAGTATGCACACGCACAGCTAGGGATTTGCACTGTTACTGATATTTTTGTGATTTGCAAATGCCGGCACATGGTGGCCCGAAAATAATGTAGAACATTTCATTTTCATTCTTTACACCGTGTGCTGCATATACATGAGTCAAAAGAGCTGAATTTGACATCTTGACATTTTGCCAAAAGCACAATTTATTTGCAACTTTTATATGCCACCTAGGCATGTACACTGTACGGGTGTGATTACCAGTATTTGTCGTCTGGAAAATTCCACAGTTAATAGGGGCATGTATTGCATTGGGGAATTGCACTGTGGGACATGCCAATGTCGGGTAGTTCCCCAAATATCAGCGGTTATCGTCGGTCTTTGCAGTAAGTTGGTCATAAATACATGTACCATTTTCAGTCTTTTCAGTCTAGTTTTGTTTTTTTACATACTAGTCTATTG
>Ga0209671_1005119_pt1 | contig 13192 bp, 5 predicted proteins | sample WorMetHERISLAND2_2_FD_187401 | JGI IMG/M metagenome (GOLD analysis project Ga0209671, IMG submission 187401) | Marine gutless worms symbiont microbial communities from Max Planck institute for Marine Microbiology, Germany - Olavius geniculatus... | ecosystem: Host-associated > Annelida >... | reverse complement strand
TAAGACGTGCCGTTTAGTTTTTACGCGCGACAGCAGGTACTGCTATAGCGCGTCTTAGCCATCGCATTTCTGTCCGTCTGTTTCTTTTTCTGTTTGTCCGTCCGTCACACGGGTAGATCAGTCAAAAACGGTGCAAACTAGGATCATCAAGTCTTTACCCTCGGCTGTCCGGAAGACTCTAGTTTCAGGAACCGTAAAGCTTTTCTATAAATTCAAAGGGGGTCACCCTGAACAAAGGCGCTAAATGAGAGGGGTGGGAAAAATTTGCAATTTTTAGCCAATAAGTCGTTGTATCTCAATAACAATGCGAGATAGGACCTAGGTTACTATTAATCACTAATAGGAAGTTGTACACTGGGTCTCGATTGGCGCCGAATTCAATGACCTTGGATGACCTTCAACGTTAAAATAAGGGTTTATGAAAAAAATTTGCGATTTTCAGCCAATAATTGTAGAATTCATGCATTGGACTTGGCGCGCAATACTGAAATTCATGCACTGGATATGGCGCTAGGCATCATCCGCCGTCGAGTCTAGATGAAACATCGTTGTGTGCTTAGATTTCGCTCGCACCGGGCCTTCACACATGCATTGCTGTCGCGCGTTTTCCTTCGCGTTAGCTGGGCTTTTCTTGTTTTGTATGGTGACCACACACTGCAACAATCATCTAAACGAGGCCTGGCAATACTTATACAATAATGAACGTCAGGATTGTAACATGTTTAAAGTTTCTTTTAATTAGACCCAGCATAATATATGCAATACGGATTTAGTTCTGTATAATTAATGTTCTTACCACTCTGACTGGCCAATCGTACACGACAACTGTACAAATAGCTCTGTATATCGCCGTTATCCGTCCGGATTCACAGACTAGTACTGGCCGTTGCTAGGGACAACAACCTCTCAGTCGCGTTCATGACGACTTAAGACGCCGCTGCCGAAATGTTGGCAATAACCGCGGCTAGCCGCCAAGCCTCGCCAATACAACGCCACTTAATAATTGACGACCATTAACTCGCAATGCAATAACAAAAGCTACCGTCGTCTTTTTCGGCTGAGCCCGGATGTAAGCTAGCGACGCAAAATACAAGAAAGCTTAGCTGTCGCTAGGGAAAACGCGCCACAGCCTATACAGTTCCTGTTGCAGTATCGACCTTCAAGGTCATCCAAGATCAATGGTTTCCATGTCATCTGAAAGCCAATATGCAACTTCCTGATAGTAATCAATACGAGGGGCAAGCAAAAAGTTTTGAGCCTCGATATATTAAAACCAAATTTTTGTTATTGTTTATACATCAGTAAAACACGCCTTTCTTGGGTACTCGTGTGGGAGTGATGGAAGCGTGACGTCGCTGTAATTTATGACGTCATACAGGGTGCGGCAAAAAAGTAGCCCCCTAAAGTTTGTTTTCTCAGCAACCGCTTAGAATTTTAACATGGAATTTTACAGCTTTATTTACAGAAACGTTCTACATCTAACTGCTAAGTGTTGAAAAATGACAAAATTATAGACTTCTGAACATGACCGCCTACCGATTTTTCAGCATTAAAAATGTTTAAAAGCTAAAAATGCTATTTAGTTTTCAAAAACTGGTTACCACGTTACTGCCGATGACGTCACAATGACGCTTTGACAAACAGTAATTTATTTTGTTTATAAATTATCACTAAATTGTCGTTCTTTTCAAACAATCGCCGGCTGCCCACCGGATTCATCTTCCAGCAGGACAGCGCACCAGCACACACAGCGCGCAGCGCTAGAAACTGACTGCGGGCCAACTGTCCAGATTTCATCAGAAAAGACCAATGGCCTCTAAATTCGCCGAATACAAACTCGGTGGACTATCACGTGTGGTGTGCAATGTTGGAGCTTACCGCAAACGAAGTGATGACGTCACTTACTACGTTTTATTTACAGCGTGTAGGGGCCTATTGCAGCGTGCGAGAAAGTTTCACGCAATGAGCTGGCCGTAGCATCGATGCAGCGCGCGCTCAGAGAGGGTAACTCGCTTGCATTCCGGAAGCGAAAGTCGGAATCTGTCAACGATTGGTGCAACGGAAAGGGCATACAGTCGGCCTACTTCCGGTATGACAGCAACTTATCGAAATGCAAGCGAGGTATTTTTGCCCGGTACCGCGCTCCATATCGACGCTGCTAGCATTCAAATTCTAGTGCCGGCGCTAGAGAGTTGGAGGCCCCCAAATGCAACTGTGAGGCCCCTATAAACAGCCCCCAGCAGAGTCTAGGGGTAGAGCCCCTGGTCAGAAGGGTAGGGGCAAAGCCCTTTGAAACTGAAACATTTTTGACTGTTTGAAGTTCAATGGAAGCCGCAAATTTGCCCACTTTTCTAAAATTTGAAACGCAAGAAAATCAAATACAATATGTGTTGTCTTCGCAAAAAAATGAAGTTTAATATGCCGCAATACATCACAGATTACTGTACATTAATGAAAATTAATAGACTTGTCCATTTTGGGTAAACTCTCTACATGTTTCCTCATTATATATTTTAAATATATTTTAAAAACTAGAAATTTTTTCATACGTAGCACGAGACCCCTGAGCATACGTAAGGCCCCCGACCGGAGGTTATGGGGGGCCCTTCGGCCGGCTCTGCACTTAATTCTATGAAACAGAAACTCCAAAATTCCATTAAACTACATTTATTTGGCGATCAAATAAAATTCAAGTAATTAAAAATTGTCTTGTTGCTGTTCTGTCACTACCGTTTTGACGTTTTATTACTACTGTCACGGTCCTGCGACACAGGCACAACTCACCCTTTTGATGTAGTCCACTTAGGGGCCTACAATATCAGCAAAACATTTTTAAAATTAACGCAATGCGTTAATGCGTTAACAAATTAACGCTTCGACAGTTCTACTTCAAATGTGAGTGGTAATTATAAACGCTTGGCAATGATGATTTTCCCGAGAATCAACTGACCAAATTTAGTGCAACTGATATAATGAGAACAAAAAGGCGGCGTCACAAATTTCAACGTTGAGAATCTGCGAGCGAAGCAGACAGAAAATTTTTTTGTACCCAACGTTTTGTCCAGTTGCTCCTGGAACCCTTCTGGGGGTCAAAGCCGACCCCCCAAACAAGTTCCAGTGGGGAGGTCGTCCTCATGCAAATCGAACACTGATGGTTCCAATGGACCACCAATAGGAAACCACATATGCCGAGTCCAATGATCACAAGACCGATGACGTCACGTGACCCCAAAAAGTCAAACTCGTGACCCCAAAATCTTTGAAGCCCCGTATGCCCGTATCCGTGCAAGATAGGTGCATGGTCATCACTGACCACCAATAGGTAAGTGCCCACGCCGATCAAATCCGATGGTCACGTGATCGATGACGTCACGTGACCCCAAAAAGGTCAAAATCGTTTATAGTCGTTTACATCAAGCTCCTTCGCGATGTTGCAAGCCGAAAATTATTAAAATCGGCCAATATTTTACGGAGTTATACATTCAAAAAATAAAAGTGGCCCAGCTTTTTTGAGACGCGGTGTATAATTTCGCTGAGTGCTGCATCCCAACTGCTTGAACGATGACAATACCATGTCTTCACTATACGTCAATGCGCCGCTGACTGTTAAGCTGATTGTGGATTAGTGGCCGCTGCTATACTGCTTCTTGACTAAAGCTTTCCCGGGGATCTGGATCTTCTACTTTGTCGGCTTCGACAATCCGTGCGCCAATCTAAGATTTCTCATGCGACGACAACGACGAAAGCATTGTTATTGAACGTTGCGGCCGGTCGGTCCGTCAGGTGGTACTGAGACGATCCGTGGATCACCTTTAATGCTGTACCAGGATGATTCGTGCGCTAGCCTGTTTCGATCTGTGCCCCTTGACCAAAACAGAAAATAAGCTATACTGTACGCCTGGACTTGGTTTTTGTCACGTACGTCGCCAGATGGTTCTAACGCTGTCTGCATGAGCTAGATAGTTAGTTTACTTTGCATTTCTAGTGATCATTATGAACTGAACACAAAATCAAGAATTAGCCATAAACAAAACAACACCCGTGGCATTCATTTTTTGCTACCCCTCGCGCCCAGTGCACGAATCGTTCTATTACAGCCATCATAGGGACTGCACGAATGTGTCGAATCGTCCCATAATCGGCCAGTCTTGTGATTTCGCGGTGGCGCCGCCACGCGGGAAATTCACTGCAGCTAAGAACGGGCTTTTGTCGTCTTTCGACTAGCGGATGATGGAAACAAATCACTGCGTCCGGTATGTCACCGCAGTGTAATAGCCACTCCGCCCATCTTCATTTGCACTGTTAGCAACAGCAAAAGCAGCAAGTTGACAATAAAAATTCAACAACACACAAATACACCGTGTCTCAAAAACGTGCCACTTTTGATTTTCAAATAACTGCGCGAGACATTGGCCGATTTTGATAATTGTTGGCAGGCAACATCATGAAAAAAGTTGACGTATGTGACTATAGTTTTTCCCACTTCACCGTAATAGTGTTACTATATTACCCAGTGAAATTCAAAAGTCGAAGTTTGGCCGTTTAAAACAATAAATTTATACTGGGTGAAGTGGGCAATTGCAGTCATTTATGCTAAATTTTTTTGCGATGTCGCATGCCAAAAATTATTAAAATCGGCCAACGTTTCAACGTTTTGGAACGCCCGGTTGTCATGAATGCCAGGAAACTAAGGTGAATTATTAACTAAGCATGCAATTAACTCTGACTTTGCATACGTTGGACAACACTTTAGACAGTTAAGCACAGACGCAAGGTACGAGCCACTACGATGACTCACTATGACGATGTTACAGCGCGAGCTATCTCTCAATACTGCTCCTACACTACCTTGTAAGATGCAGAATTCGTAGTGTTATTTCTGCTACCGGTACTTGTCGTATGCACTAAACACCAGAGCCACCACAACTACTTCTACTCGATACGATTTCGCTCTGTGTGTACTAAAGTGTCGTCCATCGACAATAATAGACGCGAAGGCATTCATGAATGTTTAACGAATTTATGTGAACGTGAATGAATGTCTTTATTTGAGCAGCATCAGAGTGCCGATCATCACTGGACTGTATGCACTGCCGATTTTATCAGCTTCTTAGAACAGATTTAACGCTATACAAACTTACTTACTTAAATTTACTTACTTGCAGTCAATAACGGCAGTGGCGGCTTTAGGCCCGGGCCGGGGGCAGAGGTCGCCCCGTTCTGCTTTAGCTCCACCCCCAGTTTCGTAGCCACCGACATAGGCGTTGGGGGACTATTTCGCTTAGGGGGCGAAGAAGGCAACTTGCCCAAATATTCAGAGGCGGATCATGGTCCTTCCGGGTCCCGAAGCTTGAAAGCGACTGAGGGCCCCTCGTACATATATTTGCAATATTGACTTTATTTAGTTATTTTTGTATTGCTACCTTTTCACTTAAACAACAAATGCAAACAAGGGCGGCGGAACAAATTAAAAAGCGGAGGTACAAATAATAACCTGCGAGCGAAGCGAGCAGAAAAAAATGAACTGTTGTACGCAGAATTCGCAAAAGTTTTAGTCTAGAACTAGCAGACCGCAATTGCCTACAAATTTCAGGGTCCGCTGTCCCCCGCGGCAGTGAGACTTCAGCCTCACCAGTCACCAGCCTAATGGATGATCCGCCCCTGCAAATATTTTTCAGTCATGGCGTCGCTCTAATGAGCGCTGCATGGGGGCAATGACCTCTCAGGACACCCAAAATGGCGATGAAACTTTAAACGTGTGAAACTTTAAACTATTTTTTTCTCAAAATAGTGTCCAAATGCATCCAAACACAGCAAGTTGACGCCAAAGAATCAGAAATTTTCTGGAAAAAAGTGTAGACCTTGAACGCCGCCGCTACGCGTGGATACATTACTGGCACTGTAATCATCGTTTATTACGCCAAAAGGCAGCAGCACACAATAAAATACACTAAAAAACACTAAAAACTCAAACTACGAGTAAACTAATGCCGCACGTCTTAACTATCGTCGAGGCGTCTGTCTATCTCTTCGCCTGAGGTAAGTGCAAAGTAAACTAACTATAGGCAAAAGGCAGGCAGCGTCAGAACTCACTGGCGACGTATACGGCGACAACTAAGTCCAATCCTTCAGTATTATTTTCTTCATGCACATTTTTATTTCGTACAAGGCGGCCGGCATTAGACCGGAACAGTGCACGAATCGTCCTACTCCAGCATCAAAGAAGGTGGACGAATAGTCTCACTACCGTACTCGCAGGCGTCTATTAACCTATAGGCCTACAAGCAAAGTATAGGGTAACCAACGCTCGCGACAACGGAGACACATACATGTGTGTGAACAACTTGCACTGCAGAAAACGCAACGCAGGCATCGATGCTTGGCTGTAGCGACGTGACTATAGACTTTAAACCCACAGTCTGTTGATCGCTTTAGTCAGACGCCCTGAAGAAGAGGCAAAACTTATTTACCAAGTCAAACTTGACACATAATGTTAGACGTTACACTGTGTCTCAAAAAAACACCCCCGACTTTTTTGACTGTAACTTGAAAACCAATTGTCAGATTTTGATAATTTTTGCTACAAACATTTCTGACACAACTGGCCGTTTAGTTTCCCACCTCACCCAATGTACGTTTCTGCACTACCTAGGGAAAGCAGATCAAGCGAGATATGTGTTGAAATAAACAGGAAGCCTGAAAAAACATCCCCAACATTATCAATCGTAACTTAAAGAAAGATCAGCAGATTTTAATAATGTTTGGCAGAAATATTTCCGACACAACTAACTATTAAATAAGTGTTTTAGTTTCCACCTCACCCAACGTCTGCTTTTGCACGACCTGCAGTGGGAAAGCAGACTAAGCGTAATACGTGTTAAAATGAATTGAAGAAAGGGCAATAAATTCCATCTATCCTAATATGTGGGCCCCAACAGCCGGTCTATTACAAGGTTTGACTGCCATGCAGCTGTGTGTCTACCAGATGAAGTTTAGGAATGTTTTCAAAGTCAAGAAGCGACTGGTACAGCCTGAATTGGTTTGGAGCAGAACTTTATCAATACTGGTGTCAATGAATGGAGAAAGCATCTCCTTGCCTGCGTTCGCATAGTGGGCAAACACTTCAAGCAATTTTACTGCAGGCAGTTGAAAAATGGACAACTGGATGAAATGGCAGCAAAAGTGTCAAAAATGTGAACAAATGTGTTTTTACGCGCGTTATGTTAATTAAGCAATCATATCGCATTGGATAAAAAAGTGATATTTCGCTGGTTGTGTTTTCCTCAGGTAGTGCAGAAACAGATGCTAAGTGAGGTAAAAAAAACTGAATAGTCATTTGATGGCAAGTTGTGTCAGGAATATTCGCACCAAAAATTATCAAAATCTGATCATTGGTTTTCAAGTTACAGTCAAAAATGTCGGGGATGTTTTTGAGACACAGTGTACTATTAGGCTATTATTAGGCGATGTTGGCCAAAAAGTACAGTGTGATCCAAAACAAGTAGTACACCTTTTTTTATCAGGGTCTAGAATGTATTGTGCGAGTATATCGAGACATGACAACCGAGACAAGAACGTGCTTATTTCATTACTGTGATTGACGGCGTGTTCTGCCTGAAACATGCGTGCTAAAAATAGATGAGAGACGCGCTTCTGTCTTCGCGCTTGACTGGAGTGACATGGTCGTAGTGACCTCACAAAAGCCGCTGTAACTATTTCTTGCGTTGGCAAATTTGACTGAAATTTGGCACTTTGATTGCCAGATTTTGCAGTGTTGTTGCGGAATTTTGGAAAAATCAGATGTTGTTGGTTGGAGTTGCGCAAATGTACACAGGGGTTTACTCATGTAACGTTATATCAGCAACGAAGATATTTCGTTATCAATGTTCAACAGTTAATAACTCCGCTCAAAAAACAATATTTTCAACGACATTTGGCGATCGCTTTGGCAATTTATTGCGGATCAAGTGTGAAAATTTTTGTAAGACCCGTTCATATTTGACATTTTTATTTTACACTGTTCAGAGGTTTATTTTTGTTTTGGACACAGTGTAGAAGGACGAAATATGTCAAGAAATAATAATATTTTTAATGCGTTGCGCCTATATAAATCTATCCATTTTCGTCGTGCTGCAAGTCACATCGTTTTAACGTGCTCGACGATTACTTGCGAATTTATGATCGAAGGCTCGATAAACGAACAAGACGTCGCACTTACGGACAATGGCATAGCCAAAGAAAGCAAGGGGTCTAGCCCCCAATCCTTCAGACGAAATATAAACACACGTTTAAACTGCGCTAAGTGTATCAACTTGGTCAGTTAATTTTCAAATTAACAACTAATTAAAATTGTTGCCACAGAATCTCACATTTTAAAGCTACAATCCACCAAATTCGACTTCGGTTAAGGCTTTGTCCCAGACCACGCTGAGGAAGCTTACAGCGCTCTCCCAAACTCTTTAACTGGATTTTGAGGGGTCCTACTTATATGGGAAGGAAAAGAAGGGGAACGGGAAAAAAGAAAAGAAGGGAGAAAGACAAAAGAGGAAAAAAGACAAAAGAAAGGGAAATGAAAAAAAGAAAAGGAAAGTGGAGAAGAAGGGAAGCGAAGCCACCACTTTTAAATCGCATTACTGGCGACGCCACTGCTTACGGATGCACTGTGCGCATGCGCAATGACAGTAAGGTCTGACGTCACATTCGTCGGTGTTATAGCGCTATAACTGTCAGCAGCAGCAGCAGCAGCAATAGCAGCTGCAGCTACGTCGAGGTGGTCGTTTGCGATGCTACCGTCTAAACACGCCGTTCATCTGGGTCGGTCTCAGTGTTTGAATTGCCGAGGGAAGGGGTTGGGGAGGGTTAAACCATCCAACTTTTTTCTCAACCCCCTCCCAACACACTGTCAAATAATGTACTGGGAAGTCAGCTATAAACTGTATAGCTATATACGATTTACGTCGCAATTTTATGTGAAAAGTTCAACCCCATCAGCTGATTTTTTTACAATTCAAACGCTGGTCGGTCTTTGTTCATTCAGTTGAATTATGGACTTTTCGTACCGTTCGTGCCGAGTATAGCTACAGAGCGACGTAACTAGACTGAACCGAAGTCGTGCGTTGGTCAGTTTAGATCAGTTTAGTTCGGTTTCGAAGTCCAGAGTTGCATAATTTAATTAATTTTATACAAAATATACGAAGTTTAAGGTGCATGTAGTTTGACTTCTGAGTTTGGTCACGTAATAACTTAACGTTAATATCGAAATTATTTGCTTGCTAACCGAAAAATTGCAGTAATGCTGTGCTACCAATATTGGTGAATAAAAAGATTGTCATAACTGTTCTTTTCTTCGAATAACAAAAGTTCAATCTTGGGCGATTTTTGGCCGCCATTAATACGTCACAGGTGATAATAAATTAATGGTACGAATAGTCTGTAGTACGATTGGTTCAGTTACCGTTCATTCACATGAACTATGATCAATTTCAGCAGGACTGGGCATGCATCGTTAGCTGGGTCACACAGCGAGGTCAGCGAATAGATTAGAAAAGTTCGACTTCGAGAGCATTTATCGTGATGCACGGGATTACCTGTACGGCCAGCAGCGACGTCTCTGTCACTTTTCTACTAGTCGCATTGATTAATTTTCTCCAACCAGGTGAGCTCGCGACTTATTTTCTTTTATTTGTTTGTGGCATTTTTGCTTTCTCTGTGTAGTAGTATTAACGACTGCAACGTCCTAATCTTCACATTTTGGAATAAAAATTTTTGGTTAGGACGCCAAGTTTCTAAACCAATTTTACACATCGCACATTGCACTCTATGCAAGAAGACTTGGTGGCAATCGGCGGAGGGACGTCCCAAGATTACATGTTCAGAAAATTTGCAACAGCAAAAAATAAGGACCTGTTTTCGCTATCGTACGGCCATAATACAATTACACGACATGTATTCACATTTTTATTTCGCATTTTTTTGTTAAATGGCAATTTACTAATTGATTGCATCATGTGTGGATGCGGTAAGTTGTAACGAAACTCATTGCTAACCAGAATGAATTGCTATAATTGCCATGCCATTAAACTGTGCAAATGCGCCGGCAGGCCTATACGGGTACCCGAATTCGTACTCGTATCTATGTGAACGCCGCCTAACAAGCAGTGCCGAGTTTCCGGGGGAGATCAGTCGGTGCTTTCCAGAGTTACAACATTGCTGCCCGGCAGATACAAGCAGACGCAAGGGACCGATCACAATTCTCTTAACTCGCTCGGCGTGTGGGGTAATAAAGTGCATTGGCATACATACGCCTAGCCGTGGCGGGAGAGATAATATAATATATAAAGTAGCCTAGCTGCGGTGTGATCGGACCGGAAGTTGTGGGAGTTGAGTTATCGGGCATTGAATGGAGTCCGTCGGTCCCGCAGTGCATATTATGCCAGCCAGCAAACGTTGTTACGGCGCGCGACGCTCTCGCAGTTATTTAACGAGGTCGACGAGGTTTCCGCTCTGACGCTACTGCTGTGGAAGACGGACATTTCCCCTCTCTGGACGTTTCAACCACGGACGTTTTCCCCCCTCGTATATTTCCCGCCGCGACGTTTTCCCCCGCCTGTTTTCGAAGGTCTAGGACATTTACTCCCTAGCAGTTTACCTACAGGCTACACAGGAAGCGACTGCCGTGTAATCTCTGAAACGGCAGGGGAATACATTCAGGGGGTAAGCGTCCGGGGGATGTATCCAAGGGGACAATGTCCTAAACCCACTGTGGTCAGTTCCAAGTCCGTGAAATGAGTCGCCGGACGCACGCACGGACGCACGGACTGACGCTTCGTTGCATGCGACTGGGTTTGGCGCCCAACGTGGGGCTATCGCCAGTAGCGTAGCCAAAGAAGGCAGGGGCCTAGCTTTCTCCTCCAATCTCTTAGACAAGACATAAGCACTCGTTTAAACTCCACTAAATGTTTTAATTTGGTCAGTTGATTCTTATAAGAATAATTGAAATTGTTTTCCCCAGATTGCATATTATAAAGCTACACTGCACAAAGTTCGATTTCGACTGGGGCTCGGCCCCAGACCCAGTACCGAGTTGGGGGAGTTTACAGTGCCCTTCGGATCTCTGTGTAGATATTATAAGTCCAACTGAGAAGGGAGAGAGGAAAAAAGGGTAAAGAAAAGAACAAATGTAGGAAAAGAGAAAAAAGAAGACAAAAAGGAAAGGAAAGAAAAGGGGAAGGAAGGTGATTCCACCTTTAATTTGCAATTCTTGCTACGCCACTGACTAGCGCAAATGTTGGGATCGCGACCGACGAAGCAGCGCAAATCGCATATCGTGCAGTTACATCAGCGAGGCAAGTGAGGTGGGCGTCTTTGCACCACTGATGTGTCGCTGATACAGAGATGCTGTTTCCGTGTCTGTCTGTGAGTGTGACTTCACTCGGCCGCCTCTGCGATTGTGAAACGATTCGTGCAATCCTTTTGATGGCTGTGCTAGAACGACGATTTGTGCACTGTGAGTGGAAAACAATGCAATGAATGTCACGAGTGCTGTTTTACTAGTTAATTATTGCAGCCAACGGATGATTAAAAGTGCACAGTAAACTAACTAGGCCTGCAGATATAACGCTAGAACTCGTTGGCGACGTATATGACGAGAACCAACCAAGTCATATTCACTATATTTTCTGCTTTTGCTTTTTTGCACTAGGTGCTATTAAGTCAAAACAAACTCTACATACAGCGCACGAATCATTCTAATGCAGCATTAAAAGGTGCACGAAATGTCTCAATACCGCCTCTGCGTCAGCAGCGGGAACTTGCCATCACATTGAATGCGACAGCAGCGGGTCGTGCATTTGCTCAGATTCGCTTTGCTGACGCCTTCCGTCGCATTGCATTGCATTTTCGTTCTGTTCGCTTCTCGCAGAATTTATCCGGTTTATCTCCTGAACAGACTGCAGCTAGAGAACACAGATCCTCGTCAATTTGCACAAGTCACTGATCTAGTCAACAGACTTGACGCTACCCGATTTGTCTAGAAATCAACTGCTGTAGGCCCCACTCTTACAATATTCCACCAAAATTTAAGTTAACGACCCCCAGAAATAGATAAATGTTTTTACGTGTGCGTTGTCTAATTGCCAGAAAATCGCTTTTTCATAATTTATCTATTTTATTTAATGTCGAAATCAAACACAAAGTACACAATAAGAACATACAAGTGAGAGACAAAATTACAAGAAAAGTACAAAATAAGTTATAAAATAAAGTAAAAAGTATAAAAGTATGCCGTAAAACTTAATGTCAGCATGCCAAGAATCAGTCGGTACATAAAACGCAATTGCATTCGCAATAATCAGAATGTAAAAAAGTTTATATCAGTTACGAAATTGACACATTTATTCGCCACAAAGCTGGAAACTGACTGACAAAACAAAACTTTGAGAACAAAAATGCAAGCCATCCTTAACCATTACAAGCCAATGAACTAGCCTGCGGGCTCAAATTATTCTCACAGTGATTTACTTGCAAATGAGTAATAGGCCTAAAGTAGGTACCGGTAGTCAGCATTTGTAGCGCGATAAGTGGCATGTTAGATGGGTCTAAGTGAATTAGATTGCATGGGGTGAGCTATACTATACTGTTATTCTTCTACGCAAAATACCTGCACGAGATTGGTCCAAATCGCCTTAGGTGTCGTTCACAAATACGCACTGTCACTCGGCGGGCAACAGTTCACTTTCCTGTTGCCCGCCCGGGCAACAGTGAAGTCGTCAATTGATTGTTGTTTAAATGATCGTTGTTTATTTTTTTGGTTTTGGTTTTTTGGTATAACAAAACAAATAGTGACTGTTATCATCGATCGTCATTGAAGATTTTATCCCTCGATCTTCGACCTCCCGGCAACATTTTACGAACTTCGTGGATAAAATTTTCAATGATGACTAGAGACAGTATGAAATCACGGAAACACGAAAATCACGGCAAAAAATCGCCAAAACAAGGCAAACCGTGATTTTCGTTAAATGCCGTGATTTTGCGAAAATGCTGTGTTTGGCCGTGTTGTTTATAGCCAAAATGCCTTGATTTTTACCTTTTTTACGTTTTCACAATAATTTTTCGTTTTTAATGAACATAAGTTGTGTAATTTTTTAAATACCAAAATATTTACTTTTGCTACTGCTACCAAAGTCCATAA
>Ga0209671_1005116_pt1 | contig 13193 bp, 9 predicted proteins | sample WorMetHERISLAND2_2_FD_187401 | JGI IMG/M metagenome (GOLD analysis project Ga0209671, IMG submission 187401) | Marine gutless worms symbiont microbial communities from Max Planck institute for Marine Microbiology, Germany - Olavius geniculatus... | ecosystem: Host-associated > Annelida >... | reverse complement strand
CAATTTACGCGGCGGTAAGCAAGAGCTACAGGCGCGCCTATCGACAGGTTCTTAGCCGCGTCGGCTGCTGCTGCTGCAGAAATATCACTTCACAAAGCGACAACCCGCTTGTCGTTTAAGTTTACGTGCTAAATATCACACCTCACAAGATAGTGTGAGTGTTGTAAGGACGACCTTCAAAGTCTATGGGAAAATGCAAACTTTGACCCTCGGCCAACCCAAAACCCTTGAACCGATCGTCACCAAATTTGAATGGCGTGATTACGTCGTGTTCGCCTATCATCCAAAAATTGGTCTTTATCCGTCCAGGGGTTTTTGCTTCCCATATAGGTGAAATATACACCCCTCCTGTTCGGAATTTAGGCCTACTACACTTTTTTGGTTCTTCAACTCGCCTACAGGCGAGTCCGTTAGACCGATTTTTACGCTTAATACGTCAAATGACGCGGTTCTCCGCAAGGAAGTGTCCTTTATTGTTATAAAATAACAATTTTATTTTTCACTTATTTATTCGAAAAATTCGAAAAAATACAATGGCGTTAGACCAAGACAACCTGCGTATGAAGTTTTCAGCATTAAACGTAGATTTCAGCAGTCTAAGTCCCGATCCCCTAGGTTCATGGAGCCCGGCGCAGGCGGGGGTCAAAGACGGCTACCCCTCCTAAAAAGTGGCTATTTTACCGCAATTATCTGTTGTAGCTTGAAAACGATTGCAAATAGGTACAGACATGCTGTTTATTATTAATTTTTGCGATTTTTTGCTGCAGCACAAAATCTAAAAATAAACTGCAACGAAAAGGCTGGAGACAGACTGACAGTTTGCGAAAAGGAACTGCTATAGGCTTTCGCGCGTCTCCTGAGCATTAGCTCAAATTTCTTGTTTCTTCGGCGAGGCTACGTGATAAAACCGTTTATGTCTGAAATGGTTGGCGCGCCGTCGCTGTACCGTGACTGACAAGCAATGCATCAGCTGTATCGATTGCCGTTTCCTCCGCGGATGTGGCGGAGCAGCAGCGGTAGCAGATCGTCTCGACGTAGAAAGTTCAAAGCGGTCTACCTGACAGCAGCAATCGTCGACGCGTTCGTCATTCTGTGGTTTCCTAACGTGCTCCAAAGCTGTGATGGCAGCGGCTGGTTACAACCATGGAGTTGACACAGACTACCTACAACTTGTTGGCGGCGCTTTCGGCGTAACCAACTAAGCTTTCTCGTGGATGATTTACGCGTCGATGAGTAAAAGTTACAGGCGTGCATATCGACAGGTTCTTAGCCGCATCGGCTGCTGCTGCTGTAAGGACTTTACTACACGGGACGACATGTCACTCATACCGGTAGTCTCAAACGTGACGGTCATTTCTAAAATGTTGTGAACTAACTGTGAAGTTAGAATATTGCTGATTCTTCGGCATTTTTGTGATTTTTGTACAGTATCAAGTTTATAACTAAACCACCCAATTTTATGTTTATTTTATAAGTCATAATATTCAGAGTTAAAAAGCTTAAATTTTATTGGCTATATTCCCCATCTGCGGGGTGAACAATAAAGCGACTGAAAATGCTGTCTGCTAGTTTCTGTATTTTAACAAGCCTACATACGAAAACACCTGCTACGTCTCAGCAGTGATGTCTGTCCCACTGTCTAACGTTTAGGCCTAATTGTCACGCGAAGCACTGCAGAACCGAGAAACACATGTCTTTTTTCCGTCAAAATGCATAATAACAAAATAATTTACAGGAAAAAACTAGAACGCAGTCAAGAGACCGCAGACCTCCGCCAGATGGCGTCACCATATTCGGTTTGGCAGCGGTTTCCCTTATGCCCCATTTAACGCAATGTTAACGAAAATTTCAAAGTAATCCAGAATCCAGGATTCCTTCCGGATCACCCCCAAAATTGAACCACTTGTAGTTTTTGCCATTACCGACATTCCCTGGAAATTTCACAAAGATTCGTCCATAACTTTTTAAGTTATCTTGCTACCAGACAGACAGACAAACAAACTCTGACAAAAACATAACCTCCTTGGCGGAGGTAATTAATAAACTTTTTGAATACATAGTTCTAAAAAATGTTGTTCACCGTTTGTAGCAAAAACTGCAATCGTCGGATAAGAGCTGGAGATCTTGTGAACGAAAAAAAGTTTAGTCAAGACAGCACAAGCTTCATTAAACTACCAGGGGAATGTGTGAAACATACGTAAATAAGTTACGTACAAAAGCAGTTTACCATAACAGCACGTTGCTTGGTACAAGCATAATAGAAACATGTATACATGTACAATATAAAACAACATTTAAGCTTACTTCTGTTAATTCTAATAAAGACATGTGAGTTCTGTTTGTGAGTATTCTACAGTACATTCTGACGTTAAGTTGCCTGCAAGGCTTTCCCGACTTTCGTAACTTGTGAAGCAATAGCGGGAATCCATTGGGCAGTCCGAGCTCTGCTTACAATGCTCCCGAACCCTGGATGCTCTCTCCGCAAAACTCCATCCTGCTGTCAGCGTTTGGCTCTGACTTTCGATCTGTCGAACCTCAAACTGCGACCCTTTGAGTTTTGCATTTGCGTCTCTAACAGTCTTTGTCCCCTCATGCTATAGGACTAGATCCAAACACTGGCCATCAGTAAAACAGGGAATGCATCAGTCAAAATTAGTGCTACCGATAACCGCCGACTTGACGGCTGGAACGGCTTGGAATACATTGCGAGCGTCCGACTTTTTCCAAGCGTCATCAAACATGTAGGCGTGTATCCAGTGGTGATTGGCGTACGCCGCCGGGTCCATGTCATTGTGAAAGCTGCGTCGCGCCAGCCGACGACACATTATCTGCGCCTTGACCGGTAGAGCGCGCATGCGCGTCGGAAAGCACTTGCCCGATATGACGTCACTCTCGCTCGGGTCGTAGGTCGGCAGGAAGTAGATGGGTGGTAGAACGGTGACTCGGGCGTCCTGGGTGGTCGGATGTTCCCCAGCCAGGTAGCGGCGCAGTGCCGCGTCAAAAAAGCCCGGTCCAGTGGCGTACAGATAGTCACCAAAATAGTTCCGGGCGGCCTCGTCTAAGGACTTGATGACGAAGTCGAGAAACGAGTGGCCGGGTGCAGTGGCGATGAATCCGTTCATGATGTTGGTTGACTTCTGTTCACGTATGACGAAGACGTGTTCATAGTTCTCCTCGCTGACGAGACATGGTGAGTACCAGGTCCACGCGTCCATCGGTCGCACTGACTCCATGTCGAGGTCGACGTACACGCCGCCGTACCGGTGCAAGATGAAGTACCGGCCGGCGTCTGCACGGAACACTGACGACTCATAGCTGTCATAGAGTGTCAGGTAGTCCGGGTAGTGACGTATCACCAGCTGACGTATGTCATGCAGCGTCCAGAACCAATGCTGCCACCCGGGGTGCTTCTGGGTCCACGTCTCTATCCACTTTATGTACATCAGAGGAACGTCCACTGTGTCCCAGATCTACACAGACCACCAGCAACCAATATAATTTCATCACACTTAACGCTTTGACTGGATGACGGAAAAAGCCCATAGAGGAAATCCATACGGTGTCAGACAGTGCTATCTGCCAGCCACCCAACACAGGTGAACAAGCCCTACTTTAACCCCAGCCAGGCCGGCCGGTACTCGATTTACCTGTCCCTAAAGGAATGAAAGATAGAAGGATGTTGGTTATATACAAAGATAGTCTTAATGTATTCTGTTATAGTAACAGTGTTAATGCACTGACATTAAACAATGTATAATCTCCAGAGACTAACACATGCAACAAAACGTTATCAAACAGCGTTTCCTTATACATAATGAAACATTAGCAGCTGACCTTGCATCACTGCATGTTTTAAAAATCATTCTGTAAAATGCTAACAGTTTTCAAGGATCAAAAAAACAATACCAAACTCAAATGGCACCTGTTTAACTCATGTCACTTAATTTACATGACTAACCTGATGAATAATGTGTGGAATAAGCGGTGGAGTTTGTGACATGTTACTGATCCATGGATGATCGAGCTTCACAAAGTCTGGCTGCACTTTCCATGCTGGTGACAAGTCATCCATAGAAGGCTTCCGCTCAGCAGCTTCAAGGTGGAGGCTCATCACCGTGAATTTGACCTTTGACCTATAGTGATTTTCTGGCTCAGGTGTTGTGCTCCAACTGTAACACAGTAACACAGTATTTAATACAATATAAAATATATTTGCAAAACATAATACAACGTAATTACAGAAATAATACTACCCAGAAGTAGCATAATCATAGGCGGCATGGCATATGGGACTATTGTTTAAGGGAAGACATTACTGAAGCTGATTGGAACGCAGTGTGTAGTTCTGAAGATGTTAATTTTGCTTACAATAGCTTTATTGATAAAATTCAATATGCTTACAAAAAACCTTTCCTCTAAAACAAGTGTCAAAGGAAAGGAGCAGAGATAAACTTTGGATTACCCCAGCATTAAAAAAGAGTTGTCATATAAAAAATTCACTGTATAGAACATGGATAAAAACAAGTAATAGAGATGATGAAATAAAATACAAAGAGTATAGAAAAAAACATTTAGAAAAATTATGAAAGAGGCAGAATGTGAATATTATAATGAGCAATTTGACCTCAGGAAATATAATATGAAACAAATATGGAGGAACTTGAACCAAGCCTGTTCAATAAGTACTACGAAAGAAAATAAAGGCATAACTAAACTGAGTGATAATAGGAAAAACATAACTGATAATTTATTGACTTCTAATGTATTAAATAAATATTTTGTCACTGTTGGAAAAAACCTGTCCAAAAAATTGCCAGTAAAGCCAGTGGAAGAGATCTGGAGGAAAAAGTCCCTCAGAATTAGTAACACAATGTAAAATTTTTGACTCTAAAAATTGTTTAATAAAATGCTTTTGAGAAGCGTACTACTAGTCCTACAGTAACTGTCACATTAAAGTTATACAATGATGACGATAATAATTAAGCAAGCATACCTGCTAAATGTAACATAAATGATGGCAAGCATAACAATAATGATAAATGCCACTGTAATCCTATGTGATCGCTGCATGCTAATTACATTCATTCCTTGCATCACATAACTGAACCAGATGACACCAATCCCTGCAAAACAATATGGTAACTGCAAACTAATACTAGCACAGACACCAATCTACTTCAATAAAATAGTCAATGAATTCAATTAAAATAAAGGCAACAACTAGGCCTATACTTTAAGAAACTGCTGGTTACATAAAAAACACAAGTAACTTGAGCAAAACTCATGAGACGCTCAACAGCCTTAGCAGTTACTTTTCGCACATTATCTTAGCTAATCTCCATCCATTTCATCGCAATTCACCCTTTAGTTGTGCACGACAGCCGAAAATCACAGAAAAATACTAAAAAAACAATCATTTTGAGGGTTCAAGGTCATTCAAGGTCATCATCGATGTTGACACGACTAAGAAGTGCAAGATAAGCAGCATGTCTGCACCTGTCTGCAATTGTTTTTATGCTAAACGAGCAAATATCAATAAAATAACCACTTTGTAGAGGGCTAACCCTCTTTGATGTTCACGTGTGCAGGCCTCATTAAACCTAGGAGGCAGGGACTTGGACTGCTAAAATCTACGTTTAATGCTAAAAATTTCATACGCATGTTGTCTTGGCATATCTTCAGCTATTTTGTCACAATTCACTCTTGAAATCTGCGCTGCAGCCAAAAATTGCAAAAAATTCAATTTTGGGGTACAGGGTCTTCTTCTTTTTTGGCGTATGGTCAAACTTCAACAAGTTGAAGACTCCTGACCAGAAGGTCACTCTAGGTCATCGATGTTGATAAATCTAAAAAGCCCATCACCACTGCTTGTTATGATAAGCAGCATGTCTGTACCAATCTGCAACTGTTTTCATACTAGCCACTTTTTAAGGGGAATTTTGCACCCTTGTTCAAAGGAAACCCCCTCATCTTGTGCAAACATTTGGTGCTTGTGCAGTTTCAAAAACATTTTAATATAACTGTGCATAGCTCCAAGACAAAGGCGGTTATGTGTAAAAACATTCGCAGACAGGTTTTAGAGCCCTCGAGTTGCCGTAACCACCTCTTAAAAAGCTAATCCAGTCATTTAATGAAATCCTTCGAAATAAAACAACAATGATTATATTTACCATGTGCATGCATGGTCCATATGCGGTCACAAAGTGTTATTGACCGTGTGCAGATCACACACACTTGCCGATGGCACACAAGCGAAGAGTTGCATGGCCGCCGCTTTTTTGTTAATGTTGCTGCTATTATACTTAGTTATGAGCAGAAAACTAACCTCAGAAATATTTGAGGCTGTTTTGGCCACAAGCAGTGTCGACAACTAAAGATTCTGCTCAGTTGATATTCATTTTCGAATGATGTCAACCTTTAGGCCTTTAGCATGAAAAACCTGCCGCCCCAGGAACCACCCAGGGTGTCCTTAGATGACGTAATACCACCCAATATGTCACACGTCAGAAGTTCAGACAGTACACAGGCATGGGAGTTAGACTTAACCGCTGCTTCAATGGATAGGTCATGCGAGCTCGCACGGTCAGTATCTTTTTCTGTGCCACATTAGACACGCACGGTCAAATAACACCACGCATAAAACAAACTTAACTACATAACCACATTACGTAGATACAAATAACCATTAACCTGTCTACATTCTCTTGTCGCTACGCATACTGTTTATCGGTTTTTATCACGGCTTTTCATTATTTGTGTTGCTGAAGCACAATTGTAAACAATCTACCTGTATTATAAACAAACGGTAGGAGTGACTTACCTGGACAACAAAGTATTACATTGTATATGGACACAGGCTAGTAGTTCAGCTAATAATAATATTATTATTTTTTACCCTCGGTACTCCGTTCCCGAGGGAGCCTAAAAAGTCCGTGCAGTCAGTGGCCGGCAAACTGTCGTGCAACAAAAGAGCATTGAAGCGCTGCACCAAAACAGAAATCCTCTGAAACAAATAACTGGTCTCTCCAACCTCGCCAGTATTAAATGAGATTCTTCTAATTATTAATGAGGAACAGATTAAAGTGACACTGTCACATCAAACGACGTTGCAGGGGCACTGTACATGAATTATGCTAAGTATGTTGTGAGCACTAGCTAATAAGTGTAAGATTGTCGATAGCAGATAACGAGTCGGTGCAGAGCGCAGACGACGACGATTTCTATGCTAGCGATGACGTCAGTTATTGTTTAAAAATGTGTTTTTATTTGCCTTCTAACTTTCTGTATTTTACGGGCGGCCGGGGCCCCCAAATGTCGTGGGGCCCGGAGTAACTCCCCCCTACTCTCCCTGTCGACGGGCCAGCGGGCTTTAATAAGGCGTCAATTAATGCGTTAAAAAAATTAACGCAGTGCATTAATGCATTTAAAAAATTAACTCTTCAACAGCTCTAATTTCATAATAACAATAATTATGCCAATGTGCATTTTTCACTTGCCAATACTGCCAGGGAATTCATAGCAACTCTTGACACAATCACATCAAAGACGTTTTAACATTTATTCACACATTATCACAACAAGAACACACTAGAAAACCAGTGTGGCTGCATTTCTAGCCTTTCAGGTCAATTCAAAATAAATTATCATACAAAACAGTCAGTGCCATGCTTATAGACCAGACCAAATACATCTTGTAAGATTTTTTCCTACAGACCTTTCATTGACCTGTCTTTTTTAAAAGTCACATAAACATACTTGTGACAACTTCACATGCGTTTGCAGACCATTCAGGATGACCACTTGAAATTCCGAGTGGTCCATTGCGAAATTCCCAAACACTTCACTTTTTCCCATACTGTAGTTACCCTCGTCATACATAGTAATGGTATCAAAATGACAGGTAGCACTGTAACAGTGCAATAAGACAATGCAAATGTAACAGTAAAACTTGCAGTGTAAAATATTACGCTAGTCGCTACTACTATGCTACTAAACATTCACATTCATGACACATCAAATGTGAAATCCAGAGCAAAAAAACGTTGAAAATACAAGTTTTTCATGTCAAAATTTAACCCCTAACTTTTCATCAATTACCTGCCATCAATATTCAGGTTCTCTAGACATGTACAAGTGGTCACCCTATCTCATGCCAGCTCTGTAGTCACAAAATCTGTGAAATCCTAAACATGGCACAGAAAGCAATGTGGTACAGTGAATGAGTAGGGTTTAATGTCCCACCCGACACAGTATAGGTCATTTCGGGGATGGCCTTTTCAGGCAGAATGCACACAAACACAATAATGGAACGGCAAGTTTAAACTTCACAATAAACAGAAAGTTTAACCTTTACAGAAACACAAAACACAAAAATGAGGTTAACCTAAAATTGTAAGAACTCCATTATATGCGTGCATATAATTAACATAATGGTACCATAGTTCTAATAATCTTCCCTGTTTTGAATGTGATACAATGACAGCTTCCAAACATTCACATTACATGACAGCACAAACAACAGAAAATGCAACATAAATTAGGCACATCACAATTCATTGGTCACTAATACGTTTTGGCTAATGCACTAATTCACGCTGCAATGCAATGAAATTTGCCATAAGCAGTGACCACAATCTTGTAAAATTTGAACAAACGTGATCGTTAAGTTCATGCTAAATTTCTAAAATGTCAACATCTGTTTCTGTGGTTTTCTTCAGCAGATTCTTACAAGCTAGATGCTACACTGTTCATGTCAACTAACAAATGGCACCAGAGCACTGGAGGTAAGAAGGATGATGCAATACAAAAATTAACCATGGGCTAGCTCAGTAACATAGAAAAATCATAATAACAGAAAAATAAGTCACCAATAACAACTCTTCAACAATTCCCTAAAATTTACTTGTCATAATGGCTTAACCCTGAGTAGAAACGGAAATGTAAGCTGCTTCAAGAAAAGCCCCAAAAAACAAGTAAACACAAACACAGATAAACCATCAAACAATGGCATTAAGAAAACAACCAAATCAACATCAAATGTTTTCACTTAATCACAAAATTAAAATTAACAATGTCACTAAATGGAGTTACTGTATAAAAACAAAATTATGAATGTAAAATTTAATAAATATGATCGCCATTAGTTGCAAAAATCAGTGTAATATGCATGTAGTGATGAACAGCACAGGTAAGCAGATAGAACAGTGCAATCTCCTACCAGTATGTTGAGATACTCGGAAAACTTTGTTAGATAAAGCCAAATTCCATTACGCCGACTTTGTGACTTTCACCGAAACTTCCCAGTGGGGAAAGTTGTGGATACAAATCATGAAAGTCCACGACACAATATTTTCCCCGTGTATTGTAACACACTAAATTCCATTAAAGCGACACAACTGGGTTTGTCGCGGACTTGTCACGGACTTTGTCGCAAACATCTCGACATGTTGAGATGGTTTTGTGTCCATGACTTTCCCCGCGAGGAAGTTTTGGTGAAAGTCAGCGTAATGGAATTTGGGCTTAAGACAGCATGGAAAGCCACTGTAACATCTGACTGACTTGAATTACATTTCTTAAATATAAAAATAAGTACAAAACTGCTCAAAAACGGACAATAATACTACATATCCATAAGTCATCAGACAATTTGTTACTATGTCTAGAACATCACAAAACAATAACAAAACTGCACACAGCTAAAAAGCTATGAAACTTGAGAATATGTAACAAAGTTTCTTCAGTTGCCACGAACCCTCAACATCTTCGGTACTATCAGCAGCAACTAAATTCAGAGCATTATCAGTTATATCTCAAGTTGCCCCCAAATACCAGTTTTGATCGTAACTATAATTTATTCCGGTGGAGATTTCTAAACTAATCTGTGGCATCCGTAGATTGTCACAATTAATTCCATTAGCATGGACCACCAAAAAAACTGAATTTGCCTCTGATATTTCTGCAATAGCAAAAATGGAAAAAGTGAACACAAAGGGGTACAAGCAGCAAAAACTGGCTTACAAAGTGAATACCAGTCTGTCTACTGACATGTCACTTCAAACCACCAGTACAAAGAAAATCGCTAAATAACTTCACATTAACAGAATGCCTGCAAAACACCTATATACCGCAACTACTAAAAATCCAAAGCTTACTATGTGAGACCAAGCATGGAAGAGCGTTCAGCAAATGCACATGCAACCACATAAGCTATGGCCAGCTTCAGGTTAAGACTGGCAACCATCTGCGGCATTTTGCACAGGTCACCGCGACGAAACTGACGCTCCGTGTTAAATGCAAACAATACTGTGAGTAACGGCAGCACGAACCAGCGTGATACATTGGCAGTCAACAACACAAACACAATGTACGGCACAAAGAGCAGCAGTGCAAATATAGCGTATGAACCCATGCGGCCGGCTAGTATAGCCAGTGTAACTATACCAGCCTCTCGGTCGATTTCAACATCACGAGTGTTGTTTGAGTGAAGAATTGCCTCTGTGTTGAGTGCTAAAGGAATCGCATACATCAATGGAGCCCAGCTTAGGTCACCACCCTGTACATAGCACAGCTTGAAAAATACATTCAATGTGTTGTTGTTGGTGACAGTTATTCCAATGCCTAATCAGTTATCTGTCGTTCATTAGTTGCAATATTTTCTCTTACAAGTGTCATTATCTGTATCAGTACATATAAAATTAGAAAAAAACCAAAACTAAAATACGTTAAAATTTTTGGACTGTAATGAGATAAGTTAGGTACGGCATAAATGTATTATGTTAACAATCATTCTTTGTTTTGTCGAGGAGCAGCACCATGCAGTTAATATTTTTTAAAAGCTAAAAATTTGGGGCAAAGCATAATGTGAGTCCACCTGGCGCAGTAAGTCCAATTCAAAGAAAAATTCAAGGCGGGGTAAAATTCCCCAGGTAGCAAAGTCATGTGGCCCAAACTCAAATGCATTAGCATATGCAGAACGCGTACTGTCAACTTAAGGTGGGTCAACATGCGTGCTTATAATTTGTTTGTTAGTGGACCTAAGTTCACCAATTTTTTTTGCTCAATGGGGGATGAATTGCCGTTGATAATGCCATTTACCCCTTGTCAATATCTCTATGAGTTCCAGAGATATTCGTGGTCAAAGTCAAAAGTTGTCCTAAATCGCACCAAATTGGGCTCCCAAATTTTAAGGCGGCGGCGCACCACAAAAGTTGTACATGGATTATCACTACCATTTAGCGGCACGTCAAATGGCAAAGTCTCGATAGGCTATTCCTGCTACTCCCAAAGTTATAAGCATGCATTCAGTGAATTTCATGCCAATTTTAAACCCCCTTTGAAAAAAATTGTAAGGGCTACTCCCGTCCCTGGTGGGGGGTGCGCTAGTAAAACTTGGTCATTCTCTAGCACTTGTAAAAATTTGGGGGCACAATGCCCTGTAGAGGCTGAAATATGGTCTCCCCAAAAAGTTGATTTGGCTGGGTATGATTACACATCGAGATCTCCGTAGTTAGTTGACCAAAGTTCACCGGATTTTTTTGCCGAATGCAAGACAAAATGTGGTAGATCACATACTTGTCCGATTTTGAATATCTTCATCCGTTCCAGAGATATTTGCCATCCAAGTTTAAAGTAATTTGAAATTCAGCCAAATTTTGCATGTTTTTTGCCTCTAAAATTTTTTTGGGGGAGGGCCCCCAAAATTCTGGACCTGTGTTGCAAAATAGGATACCCTTCCGATCATTTTGCAAAGTTTCGCTGCGATCGGCCGATGCAGCGCAAAGATACCTTGGCGAAATAAAAATGAATAAATAAAACATCTGTGTAGTAAAACATAAGTCTGCTCCAAAAGCTATCGCTTCCGGGCGGACTAATGACATATTATCACTTTTACGCGACAAAAACGACATAAAAATTTTGTTAGGCTTATACAGAATGCAGCTTTTTAGCGTACGCAGATAGTAATGCAAGTAATTTTTTCTCACCATAATAAGATAAGTAATTATGGTGCTGGTATAAACTTAAACAAATTTTACTAATTCCCAATTATTTTACTTAAATAACTTTCGAATTACATAGTTTCAACTAACAGCCATTAAAGTCCTATTTCGTCTACTTGCTCCTACTCTTCAAAGTAAGCGCTGGCCTGGCATACATTGGTAGAGGCAAATTGTATGATTCTTTCAGTGTCAACAACGCCAAAGCCTTACACAAAATACTATTGCAGACAACATAAAAACACTTTTAGCAGACCTGGATAAGACTAATATCAAATTTCAAAAATATTTCACTAAGCAAATAAACACCTAAATACTTAGCTAAAGAACATCAAGCATCAAAAGTAAAGGTCGACGACGTTGAACAGTCTGACGAACATATCAGGTACGAGCAAATCGCAACTAAGTCAAATCGTCTGCTGTTAGCTTTGACGTCTTGTCGTTCTTTGCCGAAATATCTTACGCACGAAACACAAAATTAAATTCACATTTTTATAGCATCCACATTTTACCACACCAACAGTCACATAAAGAAATAAATGAAAGTGTAAATCAAAACTGGAAGCTAAGGATTCGGATATAATAATGAAATGGTTGTCACAAGATTGATAGCAAAAATTATAGCTAAATTGCTGTGTGAATGGAATCGAAATGCAATTTGCTTCCAATTTTCTGCCAGCATTCCGACTGCCTCATTATCGAACCGACTTAGTGCTGGCTTCACGGCGGACTGCTGGTTGTAGATTGCATTCGAAGACTTGCGTGTCCGGTGATAACTATGAGATTACACCTGTCAGCACAGTCTACACTGTAGGCCTAATTAATTGCTTCTCGACAGCCTTCTGCCCTCCCTGCAGAGGGGTCATAGCAGATGCAGCGTCGTCGTCAAGTAAGTAAACCTCAAAGCATTTTCTTCTTATTGTCGTTAGCACTGCATGCGAAGCCACCTGATTAGTGCTCGGAACGGGTACCCGAGTATACGGGTATCCGAATACTGACCGGGTATTTTTTATTACCCGTTTGCTGTCCACTCAATAGTGCCATTATGGCTGCGAATTCGGCGCAGCATATTATTTAGTCTTTACCACGGCATGGTCAGTTTGAATTTTGATGACTGACAGTAGTCTTTAGACGGCTACTGACATTAAGTAGTCGCAAAGGTAGTACGATAAATAGACAGGTTAGGTCAGGGGCGTCAGG
>Ga0209671_1005115_pt1 | contig 13194 bp, 4 predicted proteins | sample WorMetHERISLAND2_2_FD_187401 | JGI IMG/M metagenome (GOLD analysis project Ga0209671, IMG submission 187401) | Marine gutless worms symbiont microbial communities from Max Planck institute for Marine Microbiology, Germany - Olavius geniculatus... | ecosystem: Host-associated > Annelida >... | reverse complement strand
GTGCGAGATAGGGCCTAGGTTACTGTTAATCACTAATAGAAAGTCGTACACTGGCTCTCGATTGGCGCCGAATTCAATGACCTCGAACGCCAAAATAGGGGGTTTTATGGATTTTTTTGGCAATTTCGGGCTGCGACACAAGTCCATATCATTCACAAGGTGGCGCCACACTACTATCGTTATGCGATCCAGATAGAGAGCTTGATATTTGTATATTAACTTAGCGTGAATACTCAAATTTTCAGCTAAGCTACTGAACTGGAACTGCTATAGGTTTTCGTGCGTCTAGTGAGCATTAGCTCAAATTTCTTGTTTGTTATTATCGTTAATTTTTGCTTACATTTATATTTCACAAGGTAGTGTAGAAACGCATTTACCATGTGGTGGGATATATAATAATCACATTATTGCAAATTGTCTGCAGAGTGTGACAGTGAAAAAATTTTGAAAACTGATCAATAATCGGCGAAGATATTGACAAAAGTAAAATGCCACGTTTTTTATGGCCCACGGTGTGTAAAAGTTGCTTCAATACGCACTGTCTAAGCCTTAATCTTAATCTTGGTACTCAGCGAACAGCCAACTTATATTACGCAGACCCTACATGTATTAAAACAAGACTGGCCTTAGATCTCATGACATGTATTAGAGACCCATCTTCTATTTGAGACCCAGCTTCTATCAGAAGTTTTACAACAAATGATAAATGAACAAATATTCATACAGACAGCGCACAACTCACATTGACCAGGAGACCCTAAAACATGCAGAGCATTCAACAAAGAAATAATAATAATAATAATAAAAGCACGAGGAGGCACAGTAAACGTCACACAGTAGATGATGTACATTACCAAATTACTAACAGATGTACGGTAACTTAACATTTTATGTTGGCTCAACAGTACTGTGGCTCGTACCCAGGGCACCATATCACAGTGGCTTTCACTACATGCACACAAATGCTAACAGTGGGATGCAAAGACAGTCTGCACCATAGAATATTTCGCAACAGAACAGCACGCATACAATCTCTATGTGGCATGGCAGTCCACACGATAATACTTTAAATGGCCAGCAGCAGGTTTACAGATTCCCCATCACTGCAAAAATGCATTAGAGTAAGTGAGTGAGTAGGGTTTAAGATCCGACCCGACACAGTGTAAGTCATTTCAGAAATGCCCTTTCCAGGCAATGTAAACACAAACACACACTCATCATAACAGAACAGAGGGTTTAACCTTTACAGTAACGGAACAGAAAGTTAACCTTTACAAAAAAAACTAAATATGGAGCACAAAAGACAAAAACAACCTAAACCTAAAACTGTAAAAACTATCCATTAGAACTGTGCACACATAACAGTAATGGCAGTTCTAACAATCTTCCCTGTTATCCGCCAGACAGATGTGTCCCCTATGCTTGACCATTCAAACACGCAATGACCAACAATCCACTATGAAACAGACTGGTAACAGTTTTAAAATACATAAGTTGTTTTCTATAACACAACGACGAAAACACTATAATAAGAGACTCACTGATCACTGAAGCCTTGCACTGCAAACATACCGTAACAAATAAACTTCGGCTTTGGTCGCTCACAAAGACAGTCGAGACCAGAGTCAAAACGAACAGTTTTTCACAAAAACTGATGAAGCACACAGAGATCGCTGCAAACAGCGCAAAGTCGAAACAATATGAACTTCTTTAATTATATGGGCGCCAGTAATAGAAGAAAAATAGCAAATGTATAGTAGAAGTAATATCATCAATGTCTACCACAGGCATGACTACCCTGGTCAAATGAATGGAGCGGTGGTTGCCCAACTTGAAGGGCTAGACAAATAGTTTTTAAACTTCTCCAAATTAGCTTCAGTGAATATCAGTTTCACATGAGAACACTGAAAAGACATCAAAAGTGGGCAGCTAGTTTGTGATGATCAAAACGAAAAATTCATTTTGGCCCCAAAACCATAAATGGCAGAAAGGAGGCTCGCTCCATAACACCTCCCGCTTTGGCCAATCCCTTATGTAAATCTTGTGTGAATCAAGTCGGGCAACATTACCAGCAAGCTGTTTCCAAAATGCTGTTGTCCAAGGTAGTAAAAACTAAGCCTCTCTAGAAGTGGTGTATGGTTAAAACTAAGTCAAAGACCTTGCTGCCATGTTTGCGTATCCTTGCTGGCTTCTTACGTTCTCTGAATCAAGACTAATGCATTGCATGAGCCACTGGTATGAAAACTGGCTGCGAGACCCCGAGGAACTAAAGTAAGAACGTCAGCATTTAGCTGAGGAGTCACGCACACACAGAGTGAGTGAGTGAGTGAGTAGGGTCTGATGTCACCCGACACAGTATAGGTCATTTCACAGATGGCCTTTCCAGGCAATGCCCATACATACACATAATAATGGAACAAAAAGTTTAACCTTTACAATAATGAAACAGAAAATCTAAACTTTACAGTTTAAACTAGAGCTGTCAAAGCATTAATTTTTTAACGCATTAATTAACGCTTTATTAATGCACCCAGTCCCGTCGAGAGGGAGAGTAGGGGGAAAGTTACCCCGGGTCCCACGACATTTGGGGGGCTCCAGCTGTAGAATATAAAAATTTAAAAACACATTTTAAACGTATAATCAACAATAACTGCCGTCATAGCCAGCATAGAAATTATTAGCCTGTCCTCAAAATAATTATTTATTTACAGTAGTGATAGAACGGCAACTAGAGTTCAGTTACTTGAATTCATTCGATTGTCAAATAACCGCAGTTTAACAGAATATTGGAACTTTTACTTCAAGAAATTTAGTAAATTAACATAAATTTATGTATGTCCATTAAATTAACATAAATTTATGTACGTGCGTTAATTATTTTAACGCGCGTTAATTTTTTTTAACGTGCGTTAATTTATTAACGCATTAATGTGTCAATTAATTTTGATATGGATTTTGGCTAAAAAAGGGCGATTCTGAAAAAGTAGGGTGGTTAAGGAGAAAATGACAATAAAAGATCTGCTACAATGCTGTAACATGCCAAAATAAATGCATTAATGCATTAATTCAATGCCCACCAAATACCTGCCGTCCAATGGACCACATCAAAGGCTTATTATGAATATTTACAACAAAGCCTTAAAAAATTCCCATGCTTCCAGTTGCCATCCATCCCTGAAAAAACCTGCATCCCTGAAATTTTTATTGGACCCTCAAATATATTTTTGCAGTTTTTAGTTTGCTTTCAAAGTCTTGCCGACAAAAACTGCTTGCATCTAGTCTGTTAAGCTGCAATATCTTTATTCTAATTCTCATGAGTACTACTCAGTTATCAATTTGTTTTTATGACATGTTCTGAACAGTATATGACAAGTATAATTTTTTTTTAAATGTCTGCCCCACCCTGTCCCTAAGCTTAGCCAACTGCAACTGAAAACACAGGAATTTTTTAAAGCTCAACCGCAATGAAGCATTCAATAAATATCGAACCAGAAGAAGCCAGAATACACCAAAACATAACGTTACATTAACAATCTGACATATACACATGTGTACACAAAACCATATACATATCCAACTAAGCAAGCGTACAATAAAACGAAACAAATCATATCTACAGGAAGCCATTGCCAAAACCAACATTCTGTGCAAAACTACTAAAGACAGTGACTTCAATACAGATCACAATTTCACCGTGCGGCAACCTGTGCAGTGTCTCCAACAGGGATCCTCTTTGTTTTTGCTCATAACTTTGCCAAACTGTTAACAAATTTTGATATGAGTGAGTGAGTGAGTGAGTAGGGTTTAACATCCCACCCGACACAGTATAGGTCATTTTGGGAACGGCCTTTCCAGGCGGAATGCACACAAACACATAATAATGAAACAGTAAGTTTAACCTTTACAGAAACACAAAACACAAAATACAAAAAAACAAGCTAAACCTAAAATTGTAAGAACTCCACTATATGCGTGCATATGTAATTAACATAACGGTAATTCTAATAATCTTCCCTGTTATCCTCAGACAGACATCTATGTGATAATGCTGTCTATTGGAGGACAGGGGGCTAAATTTTGATATGAATTTTGGCTAAAAGAGGGTGATTCTGAAAAAGTAGGGTGGTTAAGGGGAAAATGACAATAAAAGATCCGCTACAATGCTGTAACACGCCAAAATAAAACACAGATTTCCACATAAATACCGACAAAATTGCAGCTAAAACAAGCTGTTGAAAAACGGAGAAACAAAACTGCTGTTGACAAACGTCCATCCCCTAGCATATGACAAAGATAAAAATTCTGATTTTGCGTTTAAACTTATTCAGGTAATGCATGCTTACAGGGCATAAACACAATAAATCGTTCAGCATTCATGTAACCCCCACAGCCAGCAGTCTCATTATCACTGATGCTAAATGTCACTCAAATCAGCTGATACAATGCTAAAGTAACTGCAAATGACAAAGCAAACGTTTCTGAGACACAGCATAGACTAAAGCCCAAATTCCATTACACCGACTTTGCGACAAAGTCCGCAACAAGTTCCCGACAAAGCCGCGGACGTGTTGCGGACACAAATCATGAAAGTCCACGACACATATCACGTCGCCAACTTTCATGATTTGTGTCCGCGACAAGTCCGCGACTTTGTCATGAACCTGTCCCTGACTTTATCGCGGACTTTGTCGCCAACTTTATCCGTTCATTGTAACGGACTAAATTCCATTAGAGCGACGCAAACGGGTTTGTCACGGACTTGTCACAGACTTTGTCACAAACATCTCGACATGTCGAAATGGTTTGTGTCCGCGACTTTCACCAAAACTTCACGGTTTCATGATTTGTCACCGTTTGTGTCCGCGACTTTCATGATTTGTGTCGGCGACTTTCCCCACGGGGAAGTTTCGATGAAAGTCGGCGTAATGGAATTAGGACTTAACCAGTGACTGTGTGAACTGTCAACATATGAATGTGAACTGTACAAGTGCACAGATTAATAGCTTCAGATGGCCAGAAGAAACTAAAGCACACAAACCTTGATAAAACATCGTAAAACTAGAGACATGCAAACGGCAAATAAAGCAGCTTTGGCAACAGACTAACAAAATCATCAAATACTCAAACAATGAAAGTACCACTCAGCATAACCAGCTGCTACTGTATCTGATAATCTATTCGACAGGAGTCAAGATGCTGGCCACAAGTGCTAGATGAAGGACAATGTAGACTTTGGTGGTCAGTTTGCAGCACAAGTTACTGTACGAGCGACTTAATTTGACTTATGCCTTGCTGCTCCCCCTTCGGGTGACCCCTTGTCCCAAACACAAAGACAAGAACTCTGATTTTATGCGTTTAAACTTTTTCGGACCATGTTCGGGCATGCGTCGCTGTCTCCATCTTCCTCTGTCCATAATTAAAACATGCAATCCACATTTGCTTCTTTAGAACTCTTTAATGAAACTTCTGGTTTTAAGACTTCAGCTTTTTCTGCAGTATTTTTGAGAGACGTTGGTAAAAACACTCATCAGTAGCTACACAACAAATATTTTCGATTAGCGTAAATCAACAAAAAATCACAAACAGCCAATCAAATCCAATAAATTTTGATGTCTAGCATTTCCATGTCCAAAATTATTTTTCTGCAATCATGAGGTTTGGAAAATGACGAAAATTACCAGAAATTTAAAGTTTCAAGAATTTTCCAAGAAAAATGAGAACCAGATTGTTACCGAATATTGTTATTGCCCGCTGTTGACCATGTTTCCAGCTATCGATTTGCACATGTAACCCTCTCAGTCCCATTTTTCCTTCTACGAAACGTATTTATATTCTGTCAAAACATCTATGCAGAATGCTGACTAATGTGCATGTTAAGAAAAAACAAAAACGTGAGCCTAATATCACAAGATCACGTTCATCTATACGAACCAGATGAACTTGAAACCTTACGCAAACAACTGTACTGTTGTTGAACAATAATTTAACAATAATTTTACAGGACTTTCAATAAGTCATCTTTTCCAACAAAGTCAACAATGTGTGCTACTGCCACAAACCTGCCGGAACGTCAATAAAGGGGCTTCGGTGTGAAGGAAGAAAATACACAGGCTGCAGAAAAAAGATGCCAACGACAGGCAGCCGAACTGGAGCGAAGTGTCTTGAAAAAGACTGCCTCGTGCAAGACAGTGACACGAGTTTTAAGTTCTGACAGTACATGTAACAAGTTTGTTCAAGTATCTAAATGATGCCGGACTGAATGCAGTACAGAGAGATGTCAACAAACATGTTGAGATCAAGACCGCCATCAGTGGCTTCTATCCCCCAAATCTGGAACTGAAATCGGGTCCAACTCCCCGCCCCACTTTTAGGCTCAAATCCCTCACTTCTGGACTCAAGCTCCCCCCATTTTGGGTTTCTTCCTCCTCTAGAGGAAAGTTTTGTTAAGTAAACTGCCCAGCGAAAAATTGGGAGAAAGTTTTGATTTACACCCTTAACAAAACTCCCCCCTTATTTTTACTAGGTGCAAGCTGCACCCACTAGGTTCTGGGATAGAAGCCACTGACCGCCGTGCAGATAGATAGTGGATGGACAGATGGTCTTGGCTGGTCTAGATGCTAACAGTGGCAGTCATCACAATGTTCTCTTTGTTGCTGTCGTCAGCAAGTATCCGCGCCAGCACGGTGTCGGGCGTCGTCGACTCAAGCAGGTCGTCAATGGCGAGGGTCGAGAAGTTGTTGGTCATCGCCGTGGTGGTCGTATTGGTAGTCGTCGCAGAGGTCGTGGTGTCAGAAGTGGGAGCGGTAGTAATGGTAGGTTCATCGGCACAAGTCGGTCGTCGAACGGTGGAATGATGATGTCGCAGTCGGTTGTACAAGTCGTCAAGTGTCTCAAGCTCTTTGGCGTCTACCAGTCCAAACTGTTTGCTGAAGAGCATGAAGTGGTAGGTCAGAGTGTTGACATAGCCGTGTAGTCGCAGTATGACCAGGTGCCGACTGTGGCACTGGTAGACATGCGCCAATACGTGTAGCAGTAATCGGTGGATCTTCTTCACTGTCAGCTCGAAGGAGCTCGGGAATGGGTTACCTGCACACATAAACACACACACACACACACCTTTATACCTGGATGACAAAATGACAACTTCAACAGACAGCTCTACACAGGTGTTGTGTTGTGCAGCATTCACTATACTACGTGAATATTTTCTGGTTCATTATCGGCCTTGTATATATTCATATTATACAAATACTTACAGGCCTAATAATGACCAAAAAATGTTAACACAGTAGTTAATTTTATAAAAGTTAGTTATCAACGAATGGTTGATTTGGATTAAACACATATTAAGCTATCACCTCTGGCAACTGTCTACCAAGATACATTGCTAGTCAGCATTTTTCACGTAGTCTTATTATCCATTCAAAAAAGAGAGATCAGCATAGCGTCTTAACAATATAGTTTTAAATCATAATCTTAAAACCTTTTTAATTAGTGTAAACTACAAACTTAGATTTTATCATACAGTTTTCTAGGTTTTATTGCTACGCTGTTTGGACCCAGTGTTTTTTATTGTTAAACACTGCCATTCGGAACAACGTAGGAGGTGCTACACAAAATGTTTTAACTGACTGACAGACTATAACTAGTGAGTGGTTTTTGGATTTTTATAGTGATTTGACTTACTTAATTAAATTTAAAAATTAATTTTGAAAATTACACGTGTTTTACTAACTGAATGTTTAACAATTAAACGTATAATTAATAAATAATCCTTTCGGATAATTTCTGCAGTCATAATGTTTGCTACAAATCCCTTTCCCTCCAGCAGACAGTATGTAAATAATAATGACTAGATTCTTGAAGAACAAAAGGAAAGACTGTCGGAACTGTCATCTGCTGTACTGTGTAGTATCACAGTACTGTACAAAGTCATAAGGATGAATCCAGGACAAAATCCCCCTGGACAGAATCCCCCTGGAAAACATGCCCCCCAGAAAAAATCCCCCTCGTAATCAGGGTAGCAGAAAATCCCCCCTAGTGAAAAAAATTGTGTTAAAATGTTTTTGCCCATCGTGTAACATAGCATGTGTTTGCGCAATTATTCACAACCTTCAGCAAACTTCAAATCTGTCTTGCAAGTAAATCTAGTGCGTGGTTTCGACAAAAGACATTATAGCCTAATCAGCAAAACTGTAGCCATCTTATTTGCCTTTTATTTCTTGACTGAATGACCTGCTTTCAGTCCAACGATATATAAGTCAATAATTGAACAAGTAATTTCACTATTTTTGCAAGTCAATTATTTAGTTGCTAACCCAAAAGTAATCATTAAACTATTCTTTTAACTGAACAATATTTTATTCTGATAAAACTATTGCTATAAGTGAAATAGACTAAGTAAACTATTAGTTAACAACTGTGTGGTGAACTTTAGCACATCGCTGTTTTTTAAAAACATTGCAGTTGGCAGTTTTTACTCATAAGACAATTGCTACCCTACATTCACTGCAGTCAGTCCAGCTATACCTGAAATTAAAAATTTGTAAATTTGCCTGCACTATTTTAAAAAAATTAAACTATTGTGCTGCTAACAAAAAGTGTTAACTGAAACTACTGTTTCAACGAAACAACTTTTATTAAGTAAAATAAACTAGCCAAAGTGTTAGCTATCAACTTAAAAACTTGAGCAATTAACTGTTTTTTCGAAACATTATGGCCAGTAATTCTTTATCAAAGTGTGAGGGGATTTTGTCCTAGATGTGTAGAGTCCAGGGGGGATTTTGTCTGTTCACCCATAAGAACACATTCACACACCACGATAAGTTCCGACTTTCATTCAGTGCTCAGATGCTGGTACTGAGTGATGCAAAGTAGATCTACGCAAGAAAACCTGTCACAACAATCTTCAAAAATTATACCAAACTTGAATAAAAAAACTATAAAGATGGCATTACAATTAGTAATAGTAGTAGTAATAATCTATGGCTAGTTGGTTTAAATTTAGGCTTCAGTTCATGAGTATGTGTGTTTTTAAAATATTTTTCTCTTGGTTTTTAGCCGACTGTACTTAAGTAACAGTCGAGCTGTTGTCATGGTTGTCGTCCGTCCGTCCGTCCCGGTGTCTGTCTGTCCGTCGCGGATGTATTGCGGCTAAACGGTGCGAGATAGGGCCTAGGTTGCAGTTGCTATTGATCACTAATAGGAAGTCACATATTGGCTTCCATATGACATGGAAATCGATGACCTTGAATGACCTTGAAGCTGAAGGACAACCAGTAAGGTCGGCTATCCTAGCGACAGCTAGGCTTCTTGTGTGTACTGGAATAGTAGCAGTGGGACAATTTGACCCACTCACTCTCCCAGCATTTCCCCCTCAATCTGGAGAAGACGTCAAACGGCTACAGCTTCTGAAGCCTTAAGCCTCCCGTCTCTATATAAGCCGCCGGGAAGTGTAATGTGGTCAACAATAGAGCATTAACTGAACGTCATGTCGTAACTACAATGTATCCCGTTGTGTATGTAAGCCCGTGTAGCCAGCCAGTGGTGTTGGACGGTATGAGATAAGCAGCTACTGTTACGTATATAAGGCCAGGCCGGGAGGGCAGCGACGGCGTCATAAAACTAATGGTTACAATGCAGCACATGTATTAAGTGGCCATGAATACAACTGACGACTGACTGCCCAGAGTTGCTGCTGCTGCTGATCATTATGATGACAATAACATCAAGACGCCGTTAGTAAGTGGCCGGTGTCCCATTATAGGATCGACCTCCAGAAAAGTCACCCCCTGGCCGACAATTTACTGGCAAAAATCCGCCCCGCCCGGGCGATTTTTACCGTAATTGTCGGCTGGGGGAGACTTTTCTGCGAGGCGATCCTATAATGGGAAGACTTTTTATGGGGCCGGCGATATTTTAATAAAGGGGAGACATATCAATTCCGTGATTATCTCTCCCCGGGCGGATTTTTCACGGGGGACATTTTAATGTGACACCGGCGGCCGAAAACAGGCTTCATGGTTTGCCGTTCAGCATCGACCACCGACTACATGCTTTACCATGCACTACCAAACGTCGGACTTCTCGTACCATTTTCCTTACAATACTATGCGCCATAGGTCCGTCATTAATCGACAAATGAACAGTACCAACGTCTTCCTAAACAGTACACCGCCAAATATTCGCATAGGGCCTACCCGATAATAAATGAAAAAGATCTGGTAGCACCGTTGCCATACAATATATTATGTCGGGTTATGTCCATGTTCTGACAATGATTTTGTCTAATTCCTCTTTCGGGACCTGCATGGTGTGTGTGTCATAAAATGAGGACGGTTATACTATACTTCTGTCTACCAAATGAACTGACAGACTGAGCAAAAACCGAGAGATAGCGAGTCACTACGTTATGAACCCGCCGTCAGGATGAATATCACAAGCATCACACTACATGTACATGTATACTGTTATCTTTATCCCGCGTGCCATCATGTACGCCATCATTATGAAACCAGGAAGTATGTCGCCTTCATACCATAGCTACATACAAGGAGAAAAAGATATACAGTCAACGCTTGCAATCGTTTCGTGTGCAGTTTGAAGATTTCAGCTTCACGCAAATATTTTCAGCAAAGCTCCGAGGAAATGACAAGTAGAATTTGCACCAATGTGAAAATTTTCAATTTCAACCAACTGCATATACATTAACAGTCAGAAAAATATCACATTTTCACCAGCGGTTTGAAAGTGTGAATGTCACATGAAAGAAATAAGGAGAAAGAACAAGGAGAGAGAGTTCCATATAATAGAACTGACCAGAGCTGTCGAAAAATACCGAAGAATTGAGCTGCAGTCGGGAAACGTTAATCTGTTGCCAAATAAAAATAGTTAATATTAAAAATAAGGAATTTCGAATAATGAACGAGGAATCTGCGTCATGACAGCCGTCTGACTTATTTATCCGCCCAGTCTTTTACAAGGACTAACTCCACTTGATTTGATATGTTGTGGATTCATCGGACAAGAAGTCGGTCGTACAACAAGCTGTAGACCCTACAACACAAACCTATAAGAAAGCCCAGCTGTCGCTAGGCAAAACACAATACAGCCTATACAGTTCCTGTTGCAGTACTGACTTTCAAGGTCATCCAAAATCGATGATTTCCATCTCATCTGAAAGGGCGTATGCCACTTGCTGTTAGTGATTAATAGTAACCTTGGCCCTACAGTTACACGTATCTCTCACCGTTTCCGAGATACGGCCATTCATAGCTTAGAACTTCTCATGAAAAACTGCGAACAAACCGCTGCAGATGGAGACATGGTTACTATCGACAAGCTATAGGAAGTCGCCAGCGCCCTATCCAATGGCACCATCGCCGACCCTCTACAACTTACCGTTTAGCCACAATACCACACGAATGGCATACCACAGTGCATTATGGCCCATCAAGGTCATCCAAGGTCAATGATTTTCATGTCATTTAAAAGCCAATAAGCGACTTCCTATTATAAATCAATTGCAATATAGGCACCGTTTAGCCACAATACATCCGTGACAGACGACAGACGGACGAACGGACGGACGACAACCGTGCCAAAGACGCGTCAAATATCCAGATGCACAATAATCAAATATCATTCAAAGTAGTGGAGTTTAGGATAGAGCTATCAGTACTTAGTAAAGCTGTGAGAAAATGAAAGACGGGAAGTTCTTATCCAGGCTGCCATCGCCCACTACACACTGCCACGATAGGCAACGTATTCAGCGACGACCGGCCGGCCGGCGAGAGATATAGAATGGAGATATAGAGTGCTTATCCGCAGTGGGCCGCCAGTTTTATAGGACCAGTGCACAAATCATCGCTCTCTTCCCAGCTGCTCCCCGAGTGGAGGGGGGCAGGTCGGCCGGGGAAGGAAGATGGAGCAAGGCGGCAGGGAAGAAGATGATCGGAAAGTGTGACTGTGCAAGCAAGTAAATACATGCACCGTGCGATGGAAGGCTGCAGTCACCACGCAGTGACCGGCGATCAATGACATTGACTGACCGGCAACCAATAGAGCACAGTGCCACGTGGACGCACGTGCTAGACTAGACCACCCACAGCGTTACAGAACTGCTATTTCAAGGCCATTTCACAGGCTGTTATTAGATTGTGCGTGCTTCTTATGTTAGCACTATGTTTGTCTGTACGCGTACGTAAGTAGTTTATCGCTGTAGTTTTTAGGTTTTTGTGTTAATTTTGTCTGATTTTTTTGGCTGTTGATTGTTGTTGCCAGCACAAGGGCAAGTGATTGCCTGAAGTATTCGTCCCCGAAATCACCTGGCTTGGTGGTGAAACGACAGGATGTCGGACTTATCATCAAATGATCGTGGGTTCAATTCCCGGTCGGGACACTATCAAGTGGTTACTACTTAGATGGCTGATCGTCTGCGGACAGGTAAACCATCTTGGTATATAACCAACACCAAAGTCAACTCAGCCTTCCATCTCTCGGGGCTAGGTAAATCGAGTACCGGCCTGTCTGGCAGAGGTCAAGGCGAGAGGCGTTCACTTATGTCGGGTGGCAGCTAACACTGGGTGATCCCACATGGCAGGTGACGATCCGTAGCTCTGTGAAGAAGTTCCTATTAAGAGCTACACACCATCTTTACTTTTTATCTTTTTACTGTGTCGAGCTAGACTTTCCTCACTCACTCAATCACTCATATCCAGAGAGACGGACCACACCAGCAGTCAAGCAAACGGGAATATGGGACGAGTCTCCATCAGCTGATGACAGGATGACACCCTGCCGCTATGGGTCCAATCCATTACACCGTTCGCCGAGTACTATTGTTCTGTAGTTGTACGTAACACACACAGTTCAATGCCATTTCAAGACGCTGTCTGATGAGCGACAAAAAGGAAGGCCACTTGGCCTGGAAAAAACTTGCTGCAGTTATTTTCAAAAGCCTGCAGACCTGGCCTAACAAGGAGCATATCAGTTCAGTTCAGTTCAGTAACAGTATTTCTGTATACGCGCAAAGTCTTACAGTCAGTGACTGCACAGTAAGTAGTCTGTTCGGTGCAAAAATCCAGTAAGTCGCCCCTAGTCGCCTCTTATCCTCCTACCTCGTAGGAGCTGTTTTTAGCCAACCGTACTCAAGTAACGGTCGAGCTTATGGTATGGCTGTCGTCTGTCTGTAAC
>Ga0209671_1005114_pt1 | contig 13195 bp, 5 predicted proteins | sample WorMetHERISLAND2_2_FD_187401 | JGI IMG/M metagenome (GOLD analysis project Ga0209671, IMG submission 187401) | Marine gutless worms symbiont microbial communities from Max Planck institute for Marine Microbiology, Germany - Olavius geniculatus... | ecosystem: Host-associated > Annelida >... | reverse complement strand
GAAATGGACAGGGGAAGGGAAGTGAAAGAGGGGAGAGGGCGGGAGGAATGGGGGAACTTGCTCCAATGACTCGTCTGTATGACATGATTACCCGCAAGCATAAACACGCATTTCAGACTTATACCCCGTTTACACGATCGAGCAAACATCGAGCAAACGTCGAGCAAATGTATTCAAAATACACATGCTAACTGCTCGACGTCTGCTCGATGTTTGCTAGCATTCATCCAGCTAGCTCGACGAGCTATGGTAATTAGCATGCTGATTTGGAGGGCGGGCAGGTTGTAATTGGAAGGCCTATATAACACGTGATGATCAGCTGTGGGCTAAGCCTAGGCCTACATTTGAGCCAGGGGCGGGGTTCCATCAGGCCTGCTTGATGTTTGTTCGATGTTTGCTCGATCGTGTAAACGGGGTATTAGGTAACCTGATGTACAGAAGTAGCCGTCATGTGCGTGATCAACATTCACATGAGTAAAAATTTCATTTCAGTAAAAATGTAATAAAAACAGTAAAAATTCGCAAACATTTTGCCCTTCAAACTCCCCAGAAGGCCTGGGTGATAATTTGGTGAAATTCGCACAGTTGGTTCGCGCAACGGCCGTCATTGAGCTTTCTTGACTTGGCTAGGCCTATTGGTCTTTGGTGGAGTGTTGGCGCTGATATTAGCATTGTTGTTGCAAACGTTGGTCCTATCGACGACGTTCTCGTCTTCAGAGCCGGTGTCTTCTAACTCCGTATCACTGCGAGTGTCTTTCTCCAGCTGGCGTCCACAGCACAGAGACAAATACACAAACGTTCAACTAACATTATCCAGAATCCTAATCATCATAACCCTTACCTTATTCACAAGCTGTGAAGTGCATTTTGAGGGGCTTGCGCCTGGGCCTCTTCGAAAGTGAAAAATAATAATTTCAAGAAAAAAAGTCAATCTTAAGTAAACGGTCTTGTTCTGCTATAGGCTAGTCACACCCTTTACATATTTCTAAATATGCCCATGTTACACAAGTTACTGAAGCTTTGTACGTTCACAACTTCACACCACTTTTGGCTTCATTAGAACATTCTGTTTTAGAATTTAGAGCTAAAAGCCCGCATGGGACAGACAGACGCAGTGTTTGAATTGTAAAAAAATTAGCTGAGGGGTTGAACTTTTCAACAGTCGGAGTCAGACCAAAATTGTGATACAAATCGCACGTATATAGTACATAGCTGACCCCCCAGTACATAATTTGACAGTGTGTTAGGGGGATGGGAAAACAGTTGGGGGAGGGTTCAATCCCCCAAACCTCCGGCAATTCAAACACTGGACAGACGGACAACAGGCATAATGCGGTCTATTACGGCGGCCGAATAACAACATTTACAGAAAGGCGGACAGCTGAACCACCGCGGTACGTAACTAACCACCAAGATCAACTCAGCCTTCCATCCCTCCACGATATGTAAATCTGCCTGCCTGGCTGGAATGGAGCGCGATCAGACAGTGATGACGGTCTGTGGCTCCGAAGTGGGTTCACACATACACACTTGCTTTTAAAGGTGAGTACTGAGTGATGTAACTGAACTTGACTGAACTGAACTGACATGGTATAGTTTTTGACGAACTGGCCAATGGGCAAGCAGCAAATGCCGGTAATGCACTACAGTAGGCACCGTCTAACGGCCTCGCTGGCCTATGTGAAAACGTTCACGTACGCGTCAACACCGTCAACCAATGACCAATGGGCTCGCTCTGCTTGATCACTCGTCATTTCGTCCAAATTAAAGTGTGTCAGTTCAGTTACGTCGATCTGTACGCGCTTTTACTTTTTTTAAACAGTATGCACTAAATGCGCGTCAACACACGTGAGGTAACGTAACGCAGGCTACCTCTCCTTTGATGACGTAGAAGTAGAGCATGCGCATTATCATGTAGAACCAGATACAGTGCAGAACTTGTAGCGTACACAGCAGACCGTTGTATGCGTAATAGATGTCGGCCATTCCTATGATCACGTGGCCTTCAAACAACGTGCTGCGTAGGATCCTATATGATCAATTAAAAGGTAGTGAATCGATTATCATTAGTGATTGCAATCTCGGGATTGAATTCTTAATCCCGGGATCCGGGATTAAGAAATTTGTAATCCCGGGATCCCGTTTCTGGACCAGGCTTACAGATTGATGGTCGTCATTTTGGCATCCCCAATCGACTTATTTCATACATAGGATGTACAGCAGAGCCCTACGGAACGTATATCCGAACTATAGGGAGTGACAGTGACTGTCAAAATAGAAATTACCGTGCACAGTGAGGAGTATGGCTCTAGCGCACAAAATATTTTATTTATCAGACAGCGAAAATTCTTGTTTGTATCACGTAACACGCGAAGATGTACAATTTTAACACAATTTTGTTATCCCGAGATTAAGACGCCGCTAATCCCGGGATTCGGGACCACAGGATTGCAATCCCTAATCAGCAAAGTAAGTCAGTCAGCCAGTTAATCAATCAAAAAGCTGAGTGTACAAATACCAAAAAGACAAGCAGCAAAGCTATTAGTAAAACAGTCACAACGTGAAACTAGTGTTGTTTAACACTGAATGAAAAAGGCTTTTGAGCTTTCTGCTAAATATAATTGTCTCCGCCGATACCTTAAGACTTGATCATCAGCCCCTAACTTTCATGTAGGCTATTAGTAACTTCATGAAGTAATAACTGATTTTCAAAATTTTTTCACTGGTCAAATTACTGGTGAAATAAAGACATGCCTACACTATAACCATCACATCCTAAACGCATCGCTGTCAGCTATAAAATATATTGAAAGTTAGGCCTACCTCGTAACATACCCAATCTAGAGCAGATCGAATTTCACAAGGTAGTGTAGTGACGCTTCAAGGAAGAGGTGTGACAGGATTTTTAACGATCAGTTTACTGCAAATTATTACTGCAGAGTATATATCTGTATAAGCATGCTAGTCCGCACCAAAGAGGATAGAATGTCATTCTGGTAAGCACCCAGACGACTGCGAAGGTCACAAACAGAACATCACGAAGCGTGTTCAGTTTACAGTAGATCGCCATCTTAGCACCCTGAAACGCAGTAAAACACATACACACCCATAGTCAATAACTGATCTTCTGCGAACGTCCCAAAACAAACTGGCTCTTCAGAAAGTCATATCCGGGCGTCGTCTTCTTATTATTTGACTGTCGCGCTACGGCGCTATGACAGCGCTCTTTGTTACTGAGGCACTGCAGATTCTGTCTGTCTCTGTCTGTCCGTCCGTCGGGGCCAAAGATAACATAATCACCATTTCTGGCACTCAGCAGTAGTGTTGCTGCTGGTGCACGTCGCTCTGTCAGTCCTTCTGTCCGTAGTGAGTGTTATGTTATCTGTGCTGTCTTGCTGCATTTTAAGCTTTATTATTTCTCTGCTGTTCATTTCTTGTCTACCGTATTACGGTGAATAAAGATGTGTGTAAGTCGTTAACGTCAACACTGTCGGTCTGGCGGTGTCACATTAAATAGTTTCCCCATTACAAAGTCTCCCCTCCAGTGACAGTGTGTCCCCGGGCAATGAGCGCGGCACGCGCAAGCGGCATACAATCGCATCCAGTGACCCGGCGACCGGTGGCTTGTCGGGCGACTTTTATCAGCTGCCTCCACTGTGGTAATCTGAACGATTGTGTGACGTTTTATGTCCCTCATTTTGCGACCTTTAATGCCTGCGCTCGACCGGTTCTGGCTGATCTTGTTTTATTTATTTATTTATTTCCGTGGTCTTAGTCGACAGGCAGATCGGTGCCCATTGGCTTGTTTATCTATGGTGCACTGAACTTGTTCATGGTTGTAGTGAGTTAAATCAAACTCACCAAGAAAATGAATTAACTCATAAACTCATTTTGTTTTTTGGTTACCAATCAATCAATCGATAGACTAGTCATTAAGACTGTCCTAAATTGTTAAAAAAACCAGTCAATCAGCAAACACTCATTGTTAGGTGTTCCACAAAATTATTTCTTACTTAGTTAATTAATCATGTAGTCACTCAACCAAATTCACTCAAAAATCTTAAACTTGAAGAATATAAGTTTGTTTTTTGTTATCATCCAGTCAGACAGTTAATTAATCGAAACATACTTCTATACCTTATGTCACACACAATTGATCAATCAATCACTCAGTCACTCAGTAAAGCCAATAAAAAATTCTGTCCAAAATTGCTAAACACTTGTCAACCAGCAAATCAAAATTCACTGTGAACCGCAATAAGTTCTAATAACCAGTCACTCAATCAGTCAAGCAAGTTCACTCAAAGAATTGTTCAGCCGATATTCTTGTAATCACTGTTTGTTGGCAATACTTCATGTTCGCTTTCAACAGCAACAACCTCTCAAAGTTTTCGTCTGAAAGTTTGTTGCGTCTTGGTGTTTCAGTCTGTCCACCTACACTGAACAGCCTTTCCATTGTAGCTGATAGCAACTGCCAACTTTTTTTATTGTGAGTTGAGTTTAGAAACCTAATAAACTCACAACTCAGACAAATATTGAATTAAATCAAACTCATAACTCACACTCTGACATAAATTAACTCAAACTCACAACTCACAATAAATGAGTTAACTCGTGAGTTGAAACTCATTCGAGTTAACTCATGCTCAACACTGGCCAGGGCATAAGACAACGTAATGATTGATTGTTTGACGACTGATACCCCGTTTACACGATGAAGCAAACATGAAGCAAACATCAAGCAAACGTATTCAATGTACACTTGCACGTTGCACGACCTGTGCTCTAAGTTTGCTTCATGTTTGCTTCATCGTGTAAACGGGGTATGACTGAACAAGCTTACCTCGAGAAAGTAGTCAACGGCGTCGTGAACGCAAAGCACCAGAGTTCCCACTCGAACCATGTTAGCCGTCCACGACATCACCATCAGCGTTATCGTGGCGAAATGGTGCACTATCATCTGCCAAAAATCCTAGCAACAATACAACGCACAGAAACGCACTTACACGTGTCTCAAAAAAACATCCCCGACATTTTTGACTATAACTTGAAAACCAGTTATCAGATTTTGACAAATTTTGGTACGAATATTCCCGACACAACTTGCCATCAAATGACCGTTTAGTTTCCCACCTCACCCAACGTATGCTTCTACACTACCTAGGGAAATCAGATCAAGCGAAATATGTGTTGAAATAAACAGAAAACCTGAAAAAAACATCCCCGACATTATCGATTGTAACTTGAAGAAAGATTAGCAGAGATTAATAATTTTAGCAAAAAAATATTTATGACACGACTGGCTATTAAATAAGTGTTTAAGTTTCCACCTCACCCAACGTCTGCTTTTGCACTACCTGCGGAAATCAGATCAAGCATAATATGTGTTAAAATGAATGAAAAACGTCGACAAATTCCATCTATCCTAATCTGTGGGCCCCAACAGCCGGTCTATACAAGGTTTGATTGTCATGCAGCAGTATGTCTACCAGATAAAGTTTAGGAATGTTTGCAAAGTCAAAAAGCGACTGGTAGAGTCTGGATTGGTCTGGAGCAGAACATTATCGATACTGCTGTCAATGAATGGAGAAAACGTCGCCTTGCCTGTAATCGCATAGTCGGCCAACACTTCAAGCAATTTTACTACAGGCAGTTAAAAAATAGACAGCTGGATAAAATATCAGCCAAAGTGTCAGAAATGTGAACAAAATGTAGACTTAAAGTGTTCTGACCTTACGTTTGGCGTCCATGAAGAGTGCAAGAACGAGAGAGATGTAGAAGCCTAGTTCCAACATATAATACCACCAGACGTCAGCCGTAACGTGCTGGCAACATCATACATATACGGACCAACATGTATTTTATACAGGGTTGCACAAAAAAGCGGAACATTTCATTTTCATTTTACACCGTGTACATCACGTCTCGCGAATGTGGAATGCTAAATAGCTGTTGTAGCCTATCCACAGTAGCCTACTTAGTATACAGCTGGACAAGAAAGTGTACAACTTGAAACATGACTGAACATCACTGCAATAATCGAGGCCAATCCTTTTTAGCCGACCGTATTTAAGTAACGGTCGAACTACTGGCAAGGTTGTCGTCCGTCTGTCCGTCCGTCACGGATGTACCCTGGCTAACGGTTAGGTCGTGGGGAAAACTTTATGCACGAATTAGTCATGCGTGCAAAACTCGGGCATGCAAAATTTCAGTCATCTAGTGCTAGGGGAACATTTTCAAATCTGCGGTTGTACGGACGAGGATAGGAAAAATGTGCTTTTTTCAACGGAAAACTGGCCATATCTCGGAAACGGTGAGAGATAGTGCCAAGGTTACTATTAATCACTAATAGGAAGTGGCATACGCCTTTACAGATGAAATGAAAATTATCGACCTTGGATGACCTTGAAGGTCACTGACAACTAGTACGGTCGGCTATCCTATCGACAGCTTAGCTTCTTGTTGGAAATGTAGTACTGCATAATCTATTTATAACATGTGTATTCCACTTCTTTATGTGCCACAAATGTTCCGCTTTTCATGTGGCACCTTGTACGTAAAAACAACAACACATAAATAATATCCATCATCACACAAATGCATAGAGCTGGCCAATAACGAGGAAGCTCTTATGATTTTGTCATAAAGTGCATCACATACTAACCAAGTTTTCAAGATGCTTTCACCGATACGCAGTACGCTCTACAGTTAATTAGCAACTACGCAATCATTTAAGATCCCATCACACCGCAAGTGCGTCGCTACACTACCTTGTAAAATCTAGTAAGGTTTAGAGTAAATTACAGTCACTAGTTTGCAACGTTCACTAGGTTTATTCTAAGGCGAGCATGACGCATTTAGGATGTTAGCAGCTTTAGATGAGACAACTTACAATAACAATAGCCTACTGTACACTTTGTATTACGTGCGCGCTCGGTAAATATCGTACTGATAACCTTGACTAAAAATCAAATCAAATACCTGCAATGGATAGCCATACCAGCAGTGTTTTGTATCCCACAACCATGGTTTCTAAATATGCAATAAAAAACAGAAATTATTACATACGCCACTGGAAAAAAACAAATGCAAAATGGCTATACACGTACCAGACAGGCAACTTATGTCGTCACAGCGAACGTAAAAAAGCATTCTGAGAATGCATACATACTATGCCTAAATTGATCCAAAATCTTTCCAAAAGCTTTGCGGGAATTTAGCACAAAAAAATTGTAAGAAAAGTTAGAATAACAAATAAATGAAAAAAAATCAAGTATAACGATGCCTAAAAAGTGTAAAGAAGTGACGAGTAGACATAAAACATGAAAAGTATTTAAAATGTTGTCCATAAGCACCAAATACAAAACTTTCTGTTATAACTACACTAACATAAGCGACATGCGTAACTGTACTAAACACATTTTAACCATAGATGTAAAAAAAACATTTTAAAATGTTTTTTGTAAAAGTTTAAAAAAATGTTTTTCTATGTTATTTTTATTTTTTTTAATGTTTAAATTTTTTTTGGTTTTTAAAATGTTTTTTGTGTTTTTTAATGTGGTGTTTTTTGTTCTTGTTAGAACATAAAGGTACAAAATTACAAATGTGATTTATTTCTAATGGGCAAATTCCATTCAGCTGTTTTTGATCTGTACATATAGTACATTCCGGTTTTTAGTCTTTACAAATAGTAGGTTATTGTTTTTAATTATCTGAGTTAGATATTTTTTGCGTGTATATTGGTGAAAAAGTAGCAATTGAAAACATCTGCAGTTCGGTGTTTTTTATGCATGTTTTTAATAATGTTTTTATAAAAGTGAAAAAACGTTATCTTTATGTTTTTTATTTGCAAATCAATGTTTCTAACATCTATGATTTTGCTGAAGTAATCAACAAAAACAGCTTTGAACATAGACAAGTTTAGGCCTACAAAAAACGAGAAAAAAGTCGGCGCCATGTGCCGCTGTGATATGCGGCCGTCCGCCCACTTGCCGAGCGACAGCAAATTTGCCCACCGCAAAAGCCACGACTGCGCAAAATGTGTCATTTTCTTGACGTTTTGAAGCCTAATTTTTGGCATTTTAAGCTCAAAATTAACGCACCCGTTACTCTGTAGCCTAATGAAAGGTCATATAATAATTATATTACACACATATGCACAAGTTTATAATGTCTAGAACAGTATATTTGAAAACAAAAAAAAAACGTACGTCCCAGATGACGTAAAGTCCGCCCCAAAACGCGACAAAATAGAACAGAAACCTCCAACTGCAACAAGATAACAAGTAATTTCAGAAAAGCTCACGTGACGCGCGATAGCAGCGATCCTGCCATCTTGGCAATCAGTGTACAGCAATAAAATAATAATGCATCTTAAAACAGTACTTAAATTTCAGGCCTCCGTAAGGAAAACTTCTGAAATTTAAGAGATCAAACCTTAGATTGTTAAAAATGTACGTTCTGTGCCAAAAAAATTCATATGCAGGTTGTCCAGGTCTACCTCCAGCCACTTTGGTGCAATTCACTCTTAAAATGTGCGTCGCAGCCCGCAATCGCGAAAAATTCACTACAAATCCCTATTTTAAAGATTAAGGTCATTCAAGGTCATCGATGTTGACACCCTTAAAAGCTCATCACTAATGCTTGTTATGATATGCAGAATGTCTGTGCCTATGTGCAACTGTTTTCATGCTAATCTGCAAAAACACGCAGCTTCGATCAACAGCAAACAATAATACCGGGTACTCTGTTGCGTTCAAATCCTCAACTTTTGGCCCCGTCCTACGTATTAAAAAAACCAAAAGTTTTCTGTTTTGGGGGGGACTTTGCTGATGCTCTTCAGACCCCACCACCAGGACATCAAGGGTTGGGCTCTGCTCCTGCACCCTGTGAGGGGCTCCGCCGTTGAGGTAAATTTGCAAATACAAATTGAAATTCGATAAGTTATACTGTTACGTCTACACTGATGAATATACGCTCGTAATAGTGAACGTTACGAGCTAGAATGAACCGACCTGGCCTCCCTGAATCGTTGCATTTCACTGACTTTGCCCTGACTTCGTCGTCGGCGCCACCAACGTTCTATCAGACGAGTTGACCAGTCCAGCTTCTTTGACAATTCCTTACCACATCATTGTCATTCTTTCACACACACTGCACTGCCATAATTTTGATATCAAGCTCCTATCTCTGTCACTAAATGACTGTTTCGTGATTTTTCTGATTTTATAAAAACAAGCGTTAGTTTAGCATTTTTTCCATTTAATTTCTGTCGCTCTGTACGCATCTTTACAGGCGCCTCTGAAAATTCTATTTAAGGACACTAATTTTTAATACAAATTTTACAGATAAACCGGTTGATTGATTGAATAATTATGCAGCTTGTTGAATGGATAAAATATAAGAATAAATAAGCTACTGCCGAATGGAGGTAACTGGCAAATACAAACACAAATACACACACCCTCCCCGGTGTAGATTTGCTAATGGATTGACCAAAACACTGGGCGATGAACTCCCAATCTCCAACCGACAACTATCACAGAGGGGGGGGCTTCCATCTAACATCACCTCTGTACCGTCACTGTCAGTCTTCAATCAGCGTTGGCTGCCTCAATACTTTCCTGTTTCATCGCTTATATCGAGTCCTATACTCACCTGATACTTTAGGCCCCATAATGACGTGGTCCTATAAAATAATGATAATTTTAACCAAGTTAAACCCCTATGCAGTATGATGATGATGATGATAACGAGTGAGTGTATACTGACGACTAATTCGTCGTGGCTGGGTAGAATCTTGCTATTACGTCTGAACACTGCTTCCAGCAGTTCGTTAGGCACAGCTCGCGTCGGCGGTCTCTCACGCACATTGAAGTAACGACCAACCGGCAGTGCGACTAACCTGCCAACAAAATAAATGTAGGCTTTATTAACATTACTTAATTGCGGAAGAGCGTTAAGACTATCGTTTTACTGCTGACGTTTCATCTTTCTTTCTTTTTTTCACTGCGTAAACTCCGAGGTCCTTCGGCCAATGGCCGCAAAACTCTGCCGCATGATTGGTGTAAAGTTTTAAAAGCTGGGTCCCAATTTGTGCGGCCCTCGCAGTAAAATTCGGGGAAAGCAAAAACGTCGAAAAATTCAACGCGATTTCGGACGACCTTCGACGTAAATATATCCTCCTAGAAAGGACAAAAGATCTACAGTGAAAAAACGGCATTGCGAAGTGCAAAACAATCTACCGCTCGTTACAATCGTGGTCCCAGAAAAATAAGGCCAAGGCCGAAAGTTCGATAAGCTTATTTAAGCGATGCGCGTTAAACCAAAACCTCACGATGGTGATATAGATGAGGACGATGATAACGACGTATACCTTTCCCAGACGAGGCGTGCGAGGAACAGCGCGAACGCGAGCGGCAAAACGACGTAAATGTCATAGAGGTCAGGATAGAAAGGTGAGCCGGGAGTGTTGTTGCGCTGTAGATCGGCCCAGGTGCGGTTCTCGGGAAGCCAGAACGTCTTGTTCCAGAACCAGGCACGGAACGCGTCGTATGCACCCGCAGCCATCGCCATTCACTTCGCCCTCCTCAACACACTGCTACTGCAGCGCAGCGCACACACGCCATAGGCTTATAGGGTGTTTACACGATCGAGCAAACATCGAGCTGGCTCATCAAGCAGGCCTATTGGAACTCCGCCACCTGGCTTAAATGTAGGCCTAGGCTTAGGTATCACGTGTTATATAGGCCTTCCAATTACAACCCGTTTGCCCTCCTAATTAGCATGCTAATTAGTTACCACAGCTAGAACGTCCAGCTAGCTGCTCGATGTTTGCTCGATCGTGTAAACACCCTATTAGTTCGTTATCGGCCGACTGTTAGGTCGAGTCTTTGGTACAAAGTGTCGTCGGTCTGTCTGTTTGTCGTCTGTAACGCATGTATTGTGGCTAAACCGTACGTCGTATGGGTTGGCGACGGTAATCGTACCGTTGGATAGGGCGATGACGAGTTTCTATAGGCAGTCTCTTTCTCTGCAGCGGTTTGGCCGCAATTTTAAATGCAAAGTTTCTGTTTGCAGCTATGACCCAGGTGTGCTGAATTACCTATTCTGGCGTTGATTATAGCGTTTGATATAGCAGCGTCATCAACTTCGGACGCTAACCTTCAGATATGTGTACCGTGGTTAAGTCGTGGGGGTATGACTGAAAACCGCAGGACACTTTAAATAACCACCAAAAAGAGCTGAAATTTTAGAGCATTATATAGCCACATTAGCCTATAGCGGTTATGTGGCGATACTAATATTTCAGGTAGCCCCTGTATCCGTGATCTGCAGGCGGTGTAAGTTGATGTCTCGTGAAGGGCTAAAGAAATGGAGATCATCGCCGCACGCCGCTCCATGAGCTTTGTGACTCGATGCTTTACGTACGTATATCCGTGTTGAAAATTATTAAGCCGCACGTTTTCACGCGCGAGCTAACGAGTAACGACTGTATTCTATCAGCTCTAAATTCACCGGCTAGTAGGTCAAACGTTGAATTTTTAGTTGGCGTAGTAAACAGCTACTTACCAGCTATCTAGGCCCAGATGTAACGTATATTTTGCAAGTACTTGTGAGTGTACACTGTTTGTACGCGTCTGACGGTAGTACAACGTGGCGTATAGGCCTACACGCCTGCCATACGCGTCGTCACCTATCACTGCTGGCGAGTTAAAGCTCGACGTCAGTCAGACGTAGCTTCCTCTTTCCCTCTCTCCCCTAGCCTCCCTCTACGGCACAGCAACGGGCAAGCAATGCTGCGGACCGGCTGTGTTTACTAGCCGTCCTATCGTCAGCAGCTGCACAAAACAGTTACCGCGAAACGTTCTGCTGCTGCCTTTCCAGTTCGGAACTGACACGGAAAAATAATTGCCTTGCCATGCCTTGCCTTGCTTTGGTCCCTCCTCACGTCTGAGGATCGGAGTTTATAGGGTGTTTACACGATCCAGCAAACGTCCAGCATTAGCACGTGTATCTTGAATACATTTGCTGAAATTGCTGGAAGTTTGCTAGACGTTTGCTGGATCGTGTAAACACCCCATTACCGACACGGTCACAACGCGAAAATGTATAGGGCCGATATAGATGTAAAGTAAAAAGAAAGCTTAATGTTCGCCATACGCTCGATCCTTCAGATCGTTTTGAATGTTATTTTCTATCAAGTCGTCTCTCATCTGTCTCCGTCTCTTCCCTTGTCTTTTTTCTTTTTATAATACGTAGGCCTACCACGCAGCATTTCGCTGCGTCTCAACACTTGGCCTAATCATTTCGTGTTTACGTTTCCATTGTTTGCGTCTAATCTTCCTGAACCATATGCACAATCTTCTCATTATTTTTTGTTCATCCAACTGATCTCCAAATTCACATTTCAAAATATACTGTTATAGCCAGATCCGTTGCCTGTTCGAAAGTCTGCTTACACGAACGGGCCTTGTGGCTAGGCGAAGAGTTTATGTTCAACGAAATGAGGATTAGAATCTACTAGGTTTAATATGCTCACTGAGTGTTTAGCTCAACATTACGTATACCAAGGCGTCCCGTTCTAAGTTACAGCTCACAGAGCCTTTACTTGCCAGAGTCTCAATAGTAGGCTACCCGTTGTCAAGCGTGACTGACTGCTCCTAACCTGACAGTACATGTAATTATCTCATACAAGAATATATATATATTCGTTTTGGCCGTCCGTTAGGTCGAGCCTATTGATACGATATGCCGTCTGGCTGTTTGTCGTCTGTCTGTAATGCATGTATTGTGGCTAAACCGTACGTCGTAGGAAGTCGGCGATGGTACTGTACCACCGTTCACCGTTGGATAGGGCGACGACGACAAGTGCATATAGGCTGTCAATAGTAACCATATGTCTATCCGTAACGGTTTGGCCGCAATTTCGAATGCGAATCGCTTTTTTTCTTTTCTTTGTTAGAAATCTTCCGGGGTCCCCTTGCCCTGTTGCGGAGATTTACACGTAATTCACAGGTTACACGCCCAACGCCATGGCGGTCGGCTGTAGCCGTTTTGTGTTACTAAAAAAACGTCAATATCACACAACATTGCTTTTATCATGTGCGGCGGTGAAAAACTCTTCAAGCGAAAAAGTTATAACCAATAAAACCGGCACAGTCTCCATAATAATCATCAAAACACGTCTTCTAAC
>Ga0209671_1005113_pt1 | contig 13196 bp, 7 predicted proteins | sample WorMetHERISLAND2_2_FD_187401 | JGI IMG/M metagenome (GOLD analysis project Ga0209671, IMG submission 187401) | Marine gutless worms symbiont microbial communities from Max Planck institute for Marine Microbiology, Germany - Olavius geniculatus... | ecosystem: Host-associated > Annelida >... | reverse complement strand
GAAAGAATCAGGGCGTATGTCAGCGTATGACGCGTAATTCACGCGCAAATTACGCGAAATTCACCCAGCATTTAGTCGGAAAACAATGATCTAGTTTGTCACTTGACGACGACACTGCACAACGACGACGAACGATGACGACACGAAGCGTGACAACAATGTATGATGATGACGAAGTACAACGACGCACGACTAAGAAACGTGACGACGACGACGGCAAAGCCAGACGTCGATGAAGAAGCGACTCACGACGACAACGTACAATGACGTCACGCGACAACGAACAACGACACAATGGCTATTAAATAGTATTTGCCATTCGCAAACTTACGTATGTAGCCTATACATAATTACGAATTTAACTCCAACGATATGCAAATTAATTTTGAAAAAATGCCAGTCACAAAGCATGGGGCCCAAACGTTCGGCACCCAAACGGCAGCGCCTAAATGTCACGTACCCATCCATAGCAAAATATCACTTTCAGTACCTTTCTACCCCCTGTGACAATCAGATTAAAGTTTGTAAGCAGAAGTCCCAGTTGACTTATATACCTGGATATAACGGCTTTTTAAACCCGAAACCCGAGTTTGGAAAAAAGCTCCGGGGTTGGAATCCCTATACTGGCTAGTAATATTTTGGCTAATATCCGGATTAACCGGATTAACGCGCAAACTGTATGAAATCCGGCTGAAACTGCGGCTGACCACAAACAAATCTGGCTGAAGTTTCGGGGAGCAGTTGGGACATGATTTATCTGTGACATTGTAGTACCATACGACTATTAAATCATGTTTTGCTTCTGGCTATTTCAATGTCATTTTCAATCACAGTATACTAAACTATAAAACTAGTTAGTCATGGTCGTATTCCTATTGTAAACTTGAATTGTACTAGAGATCAGTGACTACTAGTTGATGATGATGATGATGATGATGATCAATGTGAACTGAAAGTAGTTGGCAGCATGTTATTATTCGGTTGCGAACCCGGCGATGGGCTGTTGAGGGGTCTAAATACCCTTTCTAAGCGTTTGCATGGGTAAACCAGTGCAAATGGCGAAATAGCGCCGAAAGCACAACACACGAAAACGTACAAGTTGGAAGTTAAAAACAAGATGATGTGAATGATGTGGTAAGCACGTCTGCCTGCGATATGAAGGCCTGCTTGTTGGCTGGTGCTTCGCTGAATTCACGCTCTATTGACCACTGTCACGGCTGCTGCTGCTGCTGCTGCTGCTGGCCGTTGCTATGGTAACGCCGAGGGTCATTCAGCTCAATCGCTTGCATGAATGCCAATACTCCTCGCCTACGCACTGCTGGGCCTGGCTCACCTGCGCTTTTAGGTCAAAACAATAACATTACACCTGGACTGCAGTTTAAGACCGGTCGAAACACGTGAATCGGTGCACGGAAAGTCTGAAATACAAACGGATGCTTCGTGTTAGCAGTTTGAAGTTTTTTACTCATAGATACGTGTTAGCAGTAGTTTAGATTTGTTAGAAACGCGCGAATGCCTAGAAGGCCTTAATAAAACATGCACGAATGCGTTGTAAGACAATATCAAAATAATTATGTCGATTAATAATTACAACGGCGCCAGTATAAGATTAAGATGGTGATGACTGTTGAAATAAACGGTTGAATGCAGTCAAGCGTGACGCGGTTGTTGCAACGAAAGCTTGCACATCAATAATCCGGTAAGTAATAGAGTGTTTACACGATCCAGCAAACGTCCAGCAAAGTTCCGGCAAATGTATTCAAAATACACATGCTAATTGCTGGACGTTTGCTGGAAGTTTGCGTTTACACGATCCAGCATTCATCCAGCTAGCTGGAAGTTCTGTGGTAATTAGGAGGGCCGGCGGGTTGTAACTACAGATTTAAATATTAATAATATTGGTGATAGGCAGATTGAAAACACGTAGGCCTATCGGCTGTGGGCTAAGCCTAGGCCCGCCTAGGGCTTAGCCCACAGCTGATAGGCGGCGGGGTAGGCAGCTGATAAGGGGCGGGGTTCCACCAGGCCAGCTAGACGTTTGCTGGAAGTTTGCTGGACGTTGCTGGATCGTGTAAACATCCCATAAATCACAAATGTTGTCACATTTCTGTCCGGTGCAAATATTTTAAGTGATGGGGTGTTTACACGATCCAGCAAACGTGCAGCAAACTTCCAGCAAATGTATTCAAAATACACGTGCTAATTGCTGAACGTTTGCTGGACCTTTACTGGATCGTGTAAACACCCTATGAGACACAGTAATCGTAGAAAACTGTGTGTCCGACGTCTCTGAAATTTTTACTAAACTCTCGAAAATATTGGTGCAGTTTTTTAGTTTGCTTTTAAAATTTCTACTAAAACATTACACCGTTTGTTATGCTGCAGTAATTTTACTTTAGTTTTTATTGGCACTGTTCGATGTAAAAGTTGCTTTTCCTATATCGTGATATATCGAAATACTTAGAGTAACACATCTTTATTCTACAGTTTACCGCGCCCTGCTGCAACAAACTGTAGCACAATATGCGGCTGACTGGCTGCGGTGGAGTGTTTGTAAATATTTGCCTATGTGGTAATTATCGTATAACGTTACGGTATACGAGTACCTACGTTTTTTCTCTTGAGTAAGCTCACTGTCTCCTCATCCTTGGCGTCGCCATAGTGGTATGGGACATTAGGGTATTCACTTGTTTCTTCGATTTTCAGCTGCTCAATATTTTACGTCATTTTACAGACGGATAGACGGATAAACTTCAAATTTCGTAACATTTACGCGTATTACCCTTGAATAATTTTCTTCATTGTTTCTTGCCCACTTTGTAACAAATTCGCCACGGCGACGCCGCTGCAAGTCTTTATAAGCCCAAATTCCATTACGCCGACTTTGCGACAAAGTCCGGGACACGTTCCCGACAAAGTCGCGGACGTGTCGCGCACACAAATCATGAAAGTCCGCGACACAAATCACGTCACCGACTTTCGTGATTTGTGTCCGCGACAAAGTCCACGAAGAAGTTTCGGTGAAAGTCTGCGTAATGGAATTTGGGCTATAGCAAGCTGATTGTTTTAAAGGTTCGTTTGCGTGTCAGTAAATACGTTAATAAGCTGTGAATGAACTGCCATAACTGTGTTTTAAGTAAAGTTTGTAGTCTGCTTTTTCTTCGTGATGTATTTTCCCCTAAATGTTGTGATACGATAGCGACCTTTTTTGTTATTTTAAAGCTAAGTAACGATACTAAAAACTTAGAACTGTATCATCGCCAAGATTTCTGAATTTGCGTCCAAAAAAGCTAAAAACGAAAAATAACGGACTTAATAGCTAGAAAACTGCTTTAAGTTAGACCGCAGATCGGCTTATCTAAGTCTTCCACCTCCGGCGCCTACGTTATAAAGGACGTAAAATGTTTTAGTTCATGTGGGATGAAACTAAACCAAGCCTAAAACAAAATCGCGTGCAATTCGTCAGTGATTGCGCATTATTGTCCAGTGCAGCACGGTAGTGCTGACACTGTTGTAAGGGCGATGAACGTTAAGTATAGGAAATGGCGTTTAGGGGGTCCTCCAATTCCGAAACCGCTTTGCCAATTTACGAAAAAAAACTTGGCATCAGTGATTATGTCGACGATCCAACCCCACGTCCAAAATTTGGTTACAATCGGTTGAAGTTTAGGTTATCGTCTCGCTGCGGGGCACAGATAGACGAGCCAGAACATCATACACCTGTGCCTGCCTCACTGCTCGCAGTGAGTCGATTGGTCGCTACGCTCTGCTGAACACATCCCGGATACTGTCAGCAATTTGACGGGACGATATTATGATGCACTCTATAGTTTATAATTGCGTCGGCGGCGGCCAGACCAGTTCTTAAGTACATCATTATACTGTGTGTGTGCCAATACGGTCGGACTTAAGTAACATCTCAGATACGTACGACGACTGCAGGTGGCGATAGGACATTATGCACGTTCTGCGACCTAAGTGACCGCGAGTTCTAATCAGGCCTAAGTTCAGCTGAGACCAATCTCTATAAGTTTGTCTCTTCTTGCAGATTCCTGCGCGTGCGCTGCTCAAATAGGAACTGTGACAACGATCGCTGATCGCAGAACACTCGGACACCTTGCAGCAGGAGCTGCAGCTAACTTTTATGGTTTGACACGAGTGATAAGTCATCTCCGATACAATGGATTAATAACACGTAAGGTTCGTACTTGTGCATGATTAATAATGATCGCTTTTTCTTTTGCAATTATACGTGTTCTGCCGCATAGCATCCCGAAATGCGATTTGTCGCCAGAATGATCTATCTTCGTCCTATAAATGTCTGTTTAAAACGACAAAAATAAAATAAACAAAAATGTAATGAACATAATGAACCGAGCTAAAATGTTGTTAGAGTTTATTTCAATCAAGTTCATTTTGTTTTTGTTGCTTTAAACACATCTTTATAGGATTGAGAGAGCTTATTTTGTTTGCTTGGTATGCGCTTTAACGTGAACTGCACGATTAGGTATGAAATAAAAATATTTTCGTCACTTTTGGGGGAATTAATGTTAAATGTTTTGATATTAATATGGAAATGCGATAATTGGCGTACGGACTGAATCGGTTGATGCTTAAGCATTCTATGACAAACTCATGAGGAGGTAGTGTGAATCGCTACGATTTAAACAAGTAATTTGAACAAAGCTCATGAAACGCGCGACAGCCTTAGCAGTTCCTATTCGCAGGTTGTCTTGATCTATCTGTATCCACTTCGACGCAATTCACTATTGAAATCTACGCCGCAGCCATAAATTGCCAAAAAACACCAAAACCCTTATTTTGAAATTTCAAGGCCATTCAAGGTCATCGATGTTTACATTAATAACAAGGTTGTCACTATTGTTTCTTATGATAAGCAGCATGTTTCTGCCTATCTGCAATCGTTCAAAAATTGCAAAAAAATTACCAAAACCACCTTTTTTTGGGGGGGGGGTTAAGGTCGTTCAAGGTTATCGATGTTGACAAATCTAAAAAGCCCCTCACCAAAGCTTGTTATGATATGCAGCATGTCTGTGCCTATCTGCAACCGTTTTCACCCTACACGAGATAATTGCGGTAAAATAGCCATTTTAGGGAGGGGGTCAGGGGGTAGCTATCTTTGACGCCCACCTGCGCCGGCCTCCTTGAATCTAATGGGGTGTTTACACGATCCAGCAAACTTGTAGCAAACTTCCAGCAACCGTAATGCTGGACGTTTGCTGGAAGTTTGCTGGACGTTTGCTAGATTGTGTAAACACCCTATAAGGGGTCGGAACGTAGACAGCTAAAATCTACGTTTAATGCTAAAAATTTTATACGCAGGTTGTATTGGTCTATCTCCAGCCATTTCGTCGCAATTCAGTGTTAAAATGTGAGTTGCATCCAAAAATTGCAAAAAATTCACTAAAACCCCCTTCTTGGGAAGTTCAGCGTCATTCAAGGTCATCGATGTTGATAAATCTAAAAAGCCTGTTACCAGTGCTTGGTTCGATAAGCAACATATGTGTACATATCTGCAACCGTGTTCACACTAGAAGAGCCAATAGGGTTAAAATAACGTTTTTAGAGGAAGTACCCCTCTTTGACGCCTTCGTTCGAGGGAAACCCCCGCACCCAGGGACACAAAATTTTGTCACGAAAAACTAGAGACCTTAAGGCAGCCCATGGTAAAGACTTTATAATTTTAGCTTGCACCGTTTCAATCCAGTGCCAGGGTGCGACGGACGGACAAACAGACGGACAGACGGACGGACGACTAGACGATGGCTAAGACGCGCGAAGCATTCTGCTGTCGCACGTAAAAACAGAATCACTTATAAATGTTGGCTTTTGCTAAAGTTAATGCACTGTTATTATTAGGGCATCTATCGCGTTGAACACTATATTGTGTGCTTCGATGCTTCATGCACCAGCTCCGTTATTGTCAAATTTAATTTTGTATTTTATAAAGCAGCTGTTATAGTTTTGTTCTGAAATAAAAAAAAAACAGTACATAAACTCTGATAAAATGGACAAGCATAGCAAAAGATTGCAGTAAATTTTTGTATTGCTATTCCTCAGTAACTTATAAATTGTTTGTTTTTCGAGTGCTTTTTTCTCAATTTTCACTGCTGAGATCGCGGCTATGGGAAAGCTGACTGTACACCGTGTCTCAAAAACATTCAAAATTGTTTTTGCTATAACTTTGTCAAATCTCCACCAATTTTGATAATTTTTGGCAAATTAATAGCCAAGGCGATAGAATTATGTAAGATATACTCATTGTTTACCTCACCAAATTTATGTCAATGCACTACCGTGTGAAACATAACTGCTCCAAATTCTTGCATGATGCCACATTGTTGTCTCCAGTAAACGTTGTAACGACCCAATTAAGCAGACAAAATGCATAAATGTAAATTAATTAGCAAAATTATAAGTTTGCATAACAACTCGCACAAGATATTAGAGTGCATGCCTAAAGTGTGTTTTACATACACGGACACAATGGTTTAGATGAAATCCTACTGGCTGATAATAGAATCAACGTTTAACTGATCAAACGACATTCACTCATCCATTGAATGTATCTTGAGCTCATCATTCAGCTATGTTGTTGTCTGCTATTATCACCGTAAAATATTTAATACCACATAATTATTAAATCACGTGGCGCCCTCTGTTGAATTTATGATGCAAAGGTGAGCTTGATACAAATAATCGTCGTGTAATGTAACAATTTGGAGCATCTGCGTTTCACACGGTATGCGTTGACATAAATTAGGTGAGATGAAAGTTGGGTGCACCTTATATAATTCTATCGTCTTGGCCATCTCTCTGCCAAAAATTATCAAAGTTGGTGGAAATTTGATAAAGTTATGACAAAAACAATTTTGACTGTTTTTTTGATACACGGTGTAGATTTCAGTTGGGAGATGAGCTGCAGTTTCGTAACGGTGCGCCAGATTGCGAAAGCTCATTTCACTAAAAGTCATAATAGACTGCTAATGGCTAAATAAGCGGCTTTCACTATTTATCGCTATACTCCGTAGTGCAATTACGTTGAACGCAGGCAGCGCAAAGTATAAGAAGTCAAGAGAGACCTTATGTAGAAAAAACGTCGTGACTGGGTAACACAGCACTTGTGTCACATAGTATATTTGGCGTCGTGACAGGTAAGAAAGAAGGGGCAACTTTTCCGTTCCTTCCGTTAAATCTTAGCCTCTCCAACATTTTTGTAGGAACTTATTTTTCAAAGAATACAATATTAAGGCTAAGGGCTGAGAATCCTCACTTTGGAAAAGTTTAGCGGCAAAATTAAAATTTTAAGCAGTTGTGTTTTCTCTGTCGAAAAGTTGCAGATTTGTGTGACATTATTTCAACTCTATGCTCTTTCCTACAACTTTTTGAATTTAAAACGCCGTTGCTGTCACCCCATGCGCAGCACCGATTTCTGTAGAAAATACTGCGGGGGCGACATGTCTGTTCCGTTGTAACTGCTTTGTCCTTTTCCTCGCCGCTCATTGTTGCAGTTTTGCATTTCTTTTTGTTGTGTTTTGTTTTTTCTTCATTCGCCTTTTTAAAATTTAGTTTGGAAACCAGCAAATGACGCATTAGGGCTAAATTACGTAGACACCAAGATGCAAAAATTGTCTCGTTCGGTAGTTTCTTAACGGACAACAGCACACATATAGGCATAATGCTGCAAAATTCGTAAAGAATCAAAAGCCTTTGAGTCTGAAGACGTCGCCGCTCAAACTTTATGCGGCGGTGAGGACGACAGGACTTCTCAAGACGCCTCGTCACATGGGGCGCAGCCGTAACTTGTCGTATTCTGTGAATTAACTCAAACTGTGGCTTGCCCATCACCCAGTCGCATTTATTGTTCATCGGATGATTTTTCTTCTGACTAACTGACATAAATAGCAGCGGCGACGATGCATGGCCAGCACAATGCGGCATTCGTTGGTGGTCTTCCCACCAGCAATAGGCCCTACTATAGCATGGGATAATAGGAAAATGAACTGACAGACAGAGGTCATGTGACGTGTACTAACTGGTTCCTGGCCTGCTTAGGTTAACCCTTACCATTACAGTCCCGGTCTAGCACTGATGGCCATTCAATTAAAGAACAGCATTGTGTTATTTGAAGTCAGACAAACCGAAATGACATTTACGACTGCTCATTAAATTCTATTTAAACGTGCAGTAATGATGTCTACGCGTTACGGTTATGTGGGAAGTCTGTAGTAGACTTATTTCATCTCACTGTTTAAACGCCACTTTTCATTTTGAAATTAAAATGTAGTTAACTGTTCTCAGTTGTGAAGCGTGTTACTAATACTACATAAAATTATAGCGGGAAATCGTGACTAGCACATAAACCTTTACGACGGCAGGGTATTTAGTTTATTTGTTACCCGTTTTCGTGCAAACAGACAGAGGTTGGAGGATAAAATGGATAAAATTTGTACTGTTCTACACGAGGTGTAAAATGAGCACACAACGAAGCTACGTGTCGACATGCTTCAGCTTTTGCTACATCAAGATTCAACAGCCGTTTTTGCTGTATAGGTTGTACAATAATTATCTTAACGTCTATTAGGGCCCTAAGTCACTATTATCTTCGCTGCGGTTTTTCATAATAAAATGTTCCCATTTTCTCTAGACTTGTGAGTGGGCCTGATTGTTTTGCTCTATCTTACAGTATTCGCAATTTCGTTTTTTTTTGTTTTATTTTATTTATATTTTTTGTTACTCCTGTGTTTTGGCTTCGTGCTACGACGTTCATGTTTTTTGAATAATCGTACACCGTTTCGCATTATGATCTTAATACTAATAATAATCGAATTCGACTAGCGCCTTTCCGGTTAACCGTGTTTTTATTTGTTTTAACCTCAGGAAAATGAATGATCAAATGAATGATTTTTGCCAATTTTATATACTATAGGCCTACTTACTATACGGCTTGTCACAGAGAGATAAAGACTGCAGCGGACCTAACACATCTATGGAACTCCTTAACTCCTCAAATTCGTCAGTGTCAAATCTTGGCTACCTTCAGACGTCACTTAAAGACCCACTACTTTCAGTCAGCCTTTTCTGCCACCTAGCGTCCATCATCATATGCGCCCTGATTCTTTCTGAGATTTTGGCGCTTTATAAATCATTTACTTACTTACTTACTTACTTACACATTAAATATACTTTAATATACTCAGCTAGCACTGGTACTGCTGTCGCTACTTTCGACCGCAGTCATGCGTCATAAACCACACACCGATGTAGTCCATGCGATCTGAGCATGCTTTGAGTATATTACCGCACTGTCTGGAGTGGTATAAGCTCGTGCTGCGTACTCGCTTAACCACTCCAGCAGTGCTGTAACCAGTACAGACAGAACGCGTTAACGCGACATCAAAGATGTAGTCTAATTATCACCCAGAAACATATGGCTGATGTCAGGAGTGAATTTTACGTGCATGCGTTGATAGAGGTGGTTATCATAAACTCAGTTGTAATCCGGTTGAATTGACATGTGAATCGATTACACCACAGCAAGTGCGTACCACGTGACGTAGTAGGCCCATAGGCCTGCACGATAGGCTACTACATCAATGGCGTGAACAGTGTATCGTCAACTGAATGTGTATGGGCCTAGCCTACAGAGCTCTCTCAACAGTGGCGTAAACAAGGGCCCCTCCAATCCCTTAGACATGGCCTTATATTGTTCCCGCCGGATTTCATATTTTAAAGCTATAATGCACCAAATTAGATTTCGGCTGGGGCAGCTCACAGCGCTCTGTCACACATTCTAGCTGGATTTTATGTGTTCTACTTCCAAGCAGAAGAAGGGGAAGAAAAGGGAGAAAAGAAAAGAAAGTGGAAAAGTGGCGAGAAAAAGGGAGAAAAGGAAAAGGAAGGGGAAGGAAAAGAGAGAAACGGGGAAGGAGAATGGAAAAGGAGGAAAGGCCCGCAATTCACATTTCTGGCTACGCCACTGTCTCTCAGTGTGTGTCGGTGAAGAGCTCCCGCGGCTGAGCAGTCGTCACGGATCGTTTTGCATGTGATGTTTGCAGCAACAGCAGCAGCAGCGGCAGCAGCAGCAGCCGTAGCCCTACCAAGCCACGTCAACGGGGTATCCACCGTTGATCGATCTCTCTCCGGCCATAGGTGCCGCCAATACATGCGCACCGTGGGCTCGTCGCCCCCACAGCCAAACGCCAGCGGGATGACGTCCCACAGGGGTCATCCTAAAGTATGTCCTCAAAAATGTAACAAGAATTAACTTTTTCGCCCTTGTCCGTTTTAACCCCCTTCTCGGTGGTACGGCCTTTATGGATGACCCCGCAGGCGTCTGAGGTTTCGTTTGAAGACTTTTACAGGGCATGAACAAATTTTGCTGCTTTGGCTTGGCTATGGCAAATGCGTCCGTCTATCTATCTCTCTGTTCATCCGTCAGCACACATTATATTGTATCAAAACAGTGCAAACTAATGTCACGAAATATTCACTGTTAGCTCCGTGGTAGACTGCAGTTTTGCGACCGTAGAATGAGCTCATATTTGCGTCTTGCTGTCTGGTTCTACTTAAATGCAAGTCGCCGTTTTATACGTCTAAACTAAACTGCGAAAAGTAAAAATGTGCCTTCGTGCATGTGACAAGAAGTGGGCAGTTCCAGCCTCAAAATAAACCGAAAATTATTTATTGGTTAGCCCGACCGCTAAACGATTGTCGTTACATCTTCGTGCAATTCCCAGACTTTGTATTTCCTTGATATAAGGGGCGGACGGAAGGAAGGAGCAGAAAAAAGGCGAAAAGGAGGGAACGAGGGGGAGATTATGGCACGAAAAAGGTTGCCCTCGGTGTTTTTTTTTAAATTCAGCGCCCATGGCAGTTGGGAAATTGTATGCCTAGTGTCGCGTGCTCAGTCGCTTGCTCAGTTCATCATTTACCCGTCAATACCAGATGCTGCACTGCGCCACCTAGCGACTCGGTGGTGGCTATAACGACATTTCGGCGGCCCGAGTCATGCAGAGCGTATAAGGCTAAAAAAGTTTACGGTATTGCGTCAGCGCTTTGTTACAATTTAACCCATGCCGAAACAGCATCGGCGCCAACACGGTTGTTTTTGCCTTTAGGCCTATTAAACACATGGCAGGCCTACTTTTTACGCTAGTTCTCAATAGCTAGGCCTAGGTGATGGTCATGCATCGTAAATGCTAACAAAAGACACGGTGCTTAGGCCTAGTTGCTTTAAGCCCAAATTCCATTACGCCGACTTTCACCGAAACTTCCCCGCGGGGAAAGTCGTGGACACAAATCATGAAAGTCGGCGACGTGATTTGTGTCCGCGACACGTCCGCGACTTTGTCGGGAACTTGTCCCGGACTTTGTCGCAAAGTCGGCGTAATGGAATTTGGGTTTTATCAGACGGACAGCTGAGTATCTAACGCATAATATCAATGGCGCATAATGACCAACCACTGCACAGATTTTTGTGGCTTTCAAATGGGGTGTTGGACGTTTGCGTCCGTCCCGGCATCAGGCCATAGTTCATACCGGCAAACGGCCGTACGGGCGAATTTTCGTACGGGCAATAGATCGTGCGGACGAATGTTCCAAGTAATCCTAATTTATAGGTGCAAACGCCTCGGGGCACTGAAACACCAGCCCACCTAAATTTTGGAAGTTGTGCTTTCCGCAGTTTATACGTCGTAAGGCAGCCGAAATCGGCATTCGACATAACCATTGTGGCCCTGGGACGTTAACGGAAGGCGCCAGGTTTTCGTTTTATTTTCAAGCGAGGGAGAGAGTGCAACAAATAACCGCAGCATGCGTGCATGACTAGTTTAGATGACGTGCGTATCGAATCGACGAAGAAATTATTTTCGGATGTGCTGGCGGCGATTGTGCTATGACGGCGAGTTCATTAATAATTCGCGCACGACCCACCGACTGAGTTGTCACTGCATGCATGGCGGCCCGATGACAGCGTGTGTGGCAGGCTGGCTGAGCGTAAAACGAATATTATACACAGTGCCGTCACTCACTCACGACGAACCAGTCAAGTGTGACGATCGAATCGCTCTACGTCACAGAAATCGAAAACAAAGTACCGTAAATAGGTTAGTCCGTGCGGAGGCCTACACACACGGCTGGCAGGCTATTTTGAACACATAAATAAGCATAATGTTTATTTATCTGCTCTTATTGCAGTTTAATTTGTTATTTGTTCGCAGGAAAACTTTTTGTATTAACTTCTATTTTCGTTTTTACTTACTGCAATACTTGCTTTTTAGTTTTTTGTATTTTTTTTACTTTTTTTTCTTCTGCACTGTTTACTTACTAAGACACTTTCTACTATGCATTCTTATTTACTTACTGTCATATTTGCTTTCTTACTTACTGTTGTTATATTTTGCCTTACTTTTTACTTTTATTCTTCTTTATGTCGGGCTGACGTAAACAAAAAGTGTTGTTTTCGTTTTCACTCGTTTGCGTTTATACTCTGCTACATAACTTTGTAAGATAAACATTTAGTCTACCCCTTTTTGCCGCACGTTCACTGCAAGTCTGCCGCAAACTCTGTCCCCTTTTGCTGCAAGTCTACCGTAAATCTACCACTTTTTACTGTATACATCTGCCCCTTTCTGCCGCAAATTTACCGCAAGTTAAGCCGTATAGAAAAGGACCAAGTGCATGCGAGTAGATTTTTCAGAATTCGACAAAATAACTTAAACCGCGTACAAAACAATGAAGTTGAATGGAGTGTGGACTACATATCCCTCTATTATGGGGGTTTGGGCTTTCCGATGGTGTCATTTAAATTTTTCTCCTGTCGACCCCTGTTGCCATGGCAACAAATTTTGGGACAAAATTGACTATAACTCGGCCCCCGTGAAAGATAATTGCGCGCTGTGTGCACTCTACTTATGAACCCGGGCTTTTCGATGGTGTCGTTTAATTTTTTTCCTGCCGACCCCTGTTGCTATGGTAATGAATTTTGGGACAAAAGTGACTATAACTCGGCCCCCGTATAAGACAATTGCGCGCTGTTTGCACCTATCTCCCTACTTTCGGGCCCGAGCTATTTGATGGTGTCATTTAAATTTTTCTCATGACGACTCATGTTGCCATGGCAACTAACCGTTTTTATTCAAAGACAAAATTGGCTGCATTAGACATTGTTACAT
>Ga0209671_1005111_pt1 | contig 13197 bp, 7 predicted proteins | sample WorMetHERISLAND2_2_FD_187401 | JGI IMG/M metagenome (GOLD analysis project Ga0209671, IMG submission 187401) | Marine gutless worms symbiont microbial communities from Max Planck institute for Marine Microbiology, Germany - Olavius geniculatus... | ecosystem: Host-associated > Annelida >... | reverse complement strand
GTTCCACTTATGCCCCCTTTAACGCAATGGTAACGAAAATTTCAAAGTGATCCAGAATCCAGGATTCCTGCCGGATCACCCCCAAAATTTAATCACTTGTAGCTTATACCATGCCTGACATACCCTCAAAATTTCAGAAAGATCCATGAATAACTTTTCGAGTTATCTTGTACACACACACAGACAGACAAACAAAAACCGGCAAAAACACAACCCTCTTGGCGGAGGTAATAACTAGCCACACAGTCTGTGGTCAGAAAATAACGTACAAGACGATGCCAACGCCACTCACACAGTTCGAAACACAACATAAAAAGCAATGTAAAAGCTAATACTAACTCAAACGCAACAAACAGAGTAATGTTAGTTACTGAGTGCTGCAGACGACTGCGCTGACAGAGACTGTTGCTGTGAACTCTCCAGTAGCTTCACCTGCAAAAACAGCAAAACAGTTCATAGACAGTCATGAACGCACATACATATAGACACAGCGTCAACATATACAGGGTGGGCCAAAAAACTGGCACAATGTTTTTATAAAGCCAATAACTTCGTCAAATATTAACCAATTTCTAAATTTCTTTCACTTTCTAAATCACCAAAAAATTTGTAGTAACACTATTGCTAAAGATCCCACCACACATCATATTGTCATTACACTACCTTGTGACATGTCAGACATCGCACTTAAGCTGGTGACGACGCTGACCAATTGCGTGATCATCGTTGATCGAGCCCGACATGTGGCCCCCAAACAGCCCGAACTTAAACCTGGTAAACAACGCTGTTTGGGGGCCTTCAACAGGTGGTCAATCAATGTCGACAATTCACACATCATCAACCAGCTGAAGCAGGCAAACGTCACCGAGTGCAGCAAACTGTTGCAACGTCTGGCTGATCACGCGATTGGTCAGTCACTTTGGACAAAAACTGTGACAATAAACAAGTTGTTTCTGTTGTTTTTTACACTGTGTTGTTACAGATATCATACTGTTTTCAACTGTTGCTTTTAAGACGCTGATATTTCACTAAGCAGTGTAGCAACAAACTTGAGGTATAGTGAGATCTTCAGTGATAGTTTTACTAATTGGTGGGGTAGCAATAGTGGTCAGAACTGGCAAACTTTCCCTATCCTGCGCTAGACTAATGGATGGCCGTTTGACCTCTTTGTGGGTAAAGCGTCCGCTATCAGTCAACCAACAAAGCCAACTCAGCCTGCCATCCCTCCGGAGTCAGCTACATGAGTAGTAACTCATTTACATGGGCTACAGAAGGTGGGGACCTTGGTACAGCTGACTGGCGCTGCCTAGCCGGCCGCTGTGCTAGCCTGTGTCTGCAGGCTGCATGCGGTGGCCGTGCGGTTGACAGCTCTGGTTAGTGACAAAAAAGCGCATTAGAGGCGCGTACGCGTGATGCGCTATACAAATTGACACCTTTACCTTTACCTTTACAAACTTTCTCCTGATTTTGACAGTAAAAATTTCTGAAAATCAGTTAATATTTGATGAAGCTATTGGCATATAAAAACAGTGTGCCAGTTATTTGGCCCACCGATGGCACCCTATACATCAACGACTACAATCAACCCAACCGCCATCACTTTTGGACTCCCTTTTCCAGAATACTAAATTACAACATGGTAAGCGGGACAAAATAACGATCACAAAATCGCATGTTAAACTCCCGGCCATTCCAGAGAGATCAGCAAACACTGACACTGAGATCATATAGCTGTCAGAAGATGGCAATAACTACCGCAAGCGATTTACCATGCTACCAGGTCCAAATAGAGAACCTAAGGAGACCGAATCAGCAATTTATTTGACTGACAGACACCCTTCCCACTACCTAGGCAAAAGCATCAAAACATTGACCGAAAAAATGTGGACCTCAACCTTACTGTTAAGCCACATACTGGCTGTTTATGACTATAAACGCACTGGTAAGTAAGTAAGTAAGTAAGTAGGTAAGTAAAGTGTAAAGTTATACAGCGCATACTCAAAAAAAATCTCTTATGCGCCGAATATATTTTGTCATAAATAATTCACGAAAAAGTACGTCTTCAGCTGACGTTTGAAAGTGTCGAGACTCAGTTCTGGGTCACAAAGACTGCTGAGCAGCGAATTCCAAGTCGACGGGCCCGCAACAGCAAAGCGTCAACAACCGAAACTATTAGTCGATAGTGCGGCATGACTAACTTCCGCTGAGTGGCAGAACGCAGATGTTGACGGCCAGCGACGTCCGCTGTTAGCATGCAACTGTCCATCAAGTACAGCGGAGCAGTTCCATGGAGGCATCGATACATGAGCACTGCAAGCTTAAATCATACTCGATCGGCAACATCCAGCCAGTGAAGCTCATCATTCAGTATTTGCGATGAACCGCTGTCGTACTTTCCAGTGTTAGTGACGACTCAAGCAGCTGAATTCATCACTCTCTGCAACTTGTCTGTTATGACTCTCGGCGATTCAGCCAGCACAGCATTACAACAGTCGACACGAGATGTCACAAACGTTTGCACGAGGGTTTTAGCCGACCCGACATCCAACAACTGCCGGACACGACGAATCGATCTAAGATGAAAGAAGCAGGCAGCACTGATGGCTGAGACATGTTTCTCAAAACTCAAATCAGACGACAGAATAACTCCTAGGACACGTACATGTCCACTTGGCTCCATACTATTTGAGCCAAGCTTAATGGCCGGGCCACTGCCATCTAGTTTTCGCAAGGTATATTTCAAACCCGACCACAGGAGTTCTGTTTTCTCTGTATTCTGCTTGAAACCATGTACCGACATCCAAAGATTGATATCTGTGACACTGTACGAGGGGGGTTCAAAAAATTTTGCAAGTCGATATGTTAGCCTGAAAAACTTTTCAAAATCTATACACCGATAAATTGCATATTTCTCACGAACTCATGTAAGCTTAAAGCGGATGTGATGTCACTGTGACTTATGACGTCATAAAGTGTTTTATGTCTGTCCTTCCAGCCATGCACCCACCACAGACTTGAGTCATTCATTGTTTGGATAGCGGACAGCACAGAGAAAATTTTTCAAATTCAGAAAAATATAATAGTTGCTGTAAGTGAGGTCTCTACTGTATGTAGGGTGATCTTACTGTACAAAGCCAGAGTCACGAACAGCTAGCTGGGTAATTGTAACTTGGGGACTGGATTGCAGTGCCGGATTTAGGGGAAGATCTGCGGGCCTCGTTCCTAGGCCATTGCACACTAGGGCTACCAAGTTCGTACGTCGCAAACTTTGTTTAACCTTTCACAAAGGGGACGGATATCAATAACTGTTAACTTTTAATAAACTTTTCTGACGTCAAATCCTGATGAGCCATCATAATTGATAGAAGCATTCTCATTTATAGCCGGCACAGATTTCGGCTACTAAATATTTATAATTACAAATGAGGAATTCATGGACGCAATTGTCAGGGCTCTCATAAAATCACATGTCCCAGGGTCTAATATTGGAAAATCCGGCTGTAGGCTGTAGAAATGGCATGCAACAGCTAGCATAATTTTACGCTGTTTGTGCTAGCACTCCAAATCGTTCCTGTTTAACACTCTATGATGTCACACATTATAATAACGTCACATCCGTTTTAACCTCATACGTATTTGGAAGAAATATACATTTCACTGGTGTATAAATTTTTAAAAGTTTTTTAGTCTAACGACTTGCAAAACATTTTGAACGCCCCTCGCACTTGAGTTTTTCAACAGCAGTTGGCGTATCATCGCAACGACAACGCTCATTTAACTGCGTATTGTCAGCAAAAGCGTGATAGTTGACGCCGTGCTCATCTTCGAGATCAGCAGTGTACATAATGAACAACCGCGGGTCGAGTACCGAACATTGTGACACAGAGCACGTGACGTGAACAGTATATGACGTACTAATGTTATAAATGACGCAAAATACTCTATCGCAGAGATATGACTGAAACCACTTCAACACAATGCCATGCAAGCCGAACTGACGCTCGAGCTTAAGCAGCATAAGATCATGATCCATGGCGTCGAATGCTGCTGTGAAGTCGAGAAGACAGAGGACGGATACGTTCCCTTCATCAGCAGCCAGCAGCAATTCATGGAGCACTTTTGTAACAGCCGTCTTGATGCTATGAAATCGTTGTTAGGCAGAGCGGTTAACAGGCATCAACACGTTGTCATCTGGATAGGCCTGTAATCTCTTCGGTACAATCCTCTCTAACAGCTTGAAGAGAAATGACAGGTTAAATACACGCCTAAAATTCTTTGGACAGCTGACGACAAGTCCGTTCTTTTTTAGCTGTGGACAAACCACCGTGTGCTTACCGCCACATTGTTTGTGGGTTTTTGACTCCAGACAACAAATACTTTTTTGCACATCTTGTTAGGAAATAATGAAGCAATGTCTGAAATAGCTACAATTTTAACTAAAACATGACAATTCTTTAATATATTGTGTTTCTTGTAGAAAGCCAAATTCCCAATATGGACACAGGATCGGTAGTTAGGATCTGCTGAACACGCTAAGGCTACCGTCACTGTCGATATTTTCTGGTGCCATCGGTCTCATTACAAGTCATTTCAAGTCGACGCGATATAATCAGCGTCAATGCGATGCTAGCAGGGAGTCGACAGTTAGTCAGTCGTCAGGAGAGTCGCCAGCAGTTCCTTCTCCATCCTCACGGAACTCATCTGATCAGACACTTCTGTATATCGGATTTACTTGTGGCTGAATAGGTGTGTAGTGGGTGGCTGGTAGCCAGCCAGTGAGAATAGGGGGCGGCACCGCAGCGACGCGCGTGCAGCGTCAATGCGATGCTAGCAGGGAGTCGACAGTTAGTCAGTCGTCAGGAGAGTCGCCAGTGATCAGTCGTCGAATCGAGCTGAGCGTGTTGCAAGCGTACGGCAAAGATGTGACGATTGTTATTGTCGACGGCGGTAGCCGTCTACGAGCGATGGGGCACGGGAATACTGGCTGCCGCTGAGATGCTGCCTTAGATCCAGGCTACTTTCTGGCTGGTGGCACTTATGCAGCATTTTCATCAGAATGCCCAGCAACATCACTTGCTTCTCTCTGTGATTTATCGTGGCTGTCAAATAGGACCGCATCATAATCACTGTCATCAGCTGACTCAGCGCTGTCAGGGTCACTGAAGATTGCAGCCAGCAGCCTTTAGACGTCCACGCACAGAACCCGTTCTACTGCTACTAGTAGCCTACTAAGTACAGCAAAAAACGAGAATATAGTCACAAAATGAATAAAAAAATCAACGCTGAAAACTCCATATGCACGCTGCTACACGACGGTGATGTAAGTTGACTTGGTGCCTGGATGTGATGGCTGCAGCAGCTGGGCGACGTCGCCGCTGGGCTGCGGACATCACCTTGCTGCCTTGTCCAGCCCAGCCACAAACCCAGGCTAGCATTTCTCATACATCTCTGGCTAGTTCACTAGAGGGCAGCAGCAGTGTGTCTGTGTGTGAAACCGACTAGACGGCAACGGCAGTCAACGCCTGTCGACGTATGACCGTGACTGACTATAGTCGGTTCTGGTGGCCTGCTAAAATGCAGTGGGAACCAAAAGGGTTCGGTTCCGGCGGTATAAGGGTTAAAGTCGGATGGAAAAAAACCAATAAGCAACTTGTTCTGGTACGATCCAGAACGAGGCTAATGTAAGAAGCTAGCTAGAAGCAGTGATGACTAGACCTTGGCCTGTAGTTCCCGGACAGCCTGACTGTACTTCTGCTCATTGGCAATGTGTTCTCTTTGCATTGCTTCACGCTCATCCAAATGCTGCTTCTCCCTGCATACAGCCAATGTACACCACATCCCAAAATTAGCGACACCCCTACAAATAAGTAACTGTAAAATCGTTAGTGCCTGAAAGTTTTTCCACAAAATTTGAAACATTTATGGGACAATCATTCTCAACTAGTCTTTGAAGTTTGCGCTCAAACTGGCCACCTTTGACCTTGACGCTAACTCTTAATCTATGGCGAGTACGCTGCCGCTTGATCGCCTGGGGCCAAATTTTCAAAACTTCTCAGGAAGATCTTAAGAAGACTTCTTTTCCAAAGAAAGTATGCGGATTTTCGAAACTTCTTTGGAAAATGTCTTTGGAAGAATTTGAGATCTTCCAAAGAAGATTTTGAGAAAGGGTGCACAATTTTTGAAACTTCTTTGGAAACTTCTTAAGAAGAATTTAGGCAAATATATAGGAAAGCACTAACCTTGTCCTACATGGAGAAAGGTGTGTAATAAATCTAAATTTGCAAAAAGTACACAATGTTGACACTTAGCTTAGACGTCATAGGTCATTTGACGTCATAGGTTATTTACTCATTGCTGAGGTAAACTCAGCAATGAGTAAGCAAAGCAAATTGACGTTTGGTCAACTTAAAAAATGAAGCGGTGTGTAAAATGCGTTTTCTGTGGACATGCTAAGATGAGAAGTTTTCCAAAGAAGTTTTTATTACGTCACATAGACGGTATAGGTGCATCTGATTGGTTGAACTAGTTTAGGAACATAAGAAAAGAAGAAGTTCTTTGAAAATGCAAAGAAAGAAGTCGATAATTCAGATAGGAAAACTTCTTTGGAATTCCTAAATCATCTGACATCTTTGGAAAATGTCTTAGCAAAGTTTCGAAAATATGGCCCCTGGTCAATAACAACGTATTGAACGTAACCTTAATGTAAACAAACTCTGACGTCACAATGACGTTACACTGAGCACATACGGCACAATAGGTGTAATGGTAAGAATACTAAGATAATGCAGTGTACAATATTTTGTTGAAATCCATGAACTACAAACTGAATTAAGTGTGTTTGAAGCAAGGGGGGTCACTAACAGAGGGACACGATGTACAACGTTACAGACAGAGAAATGGACCGTAAGTGAGTGACAAGCGTGAGATCAGCACACAAGAGAGAGGCCATTTGTTCACCAAAACAATGCTAGGAAAGCAGTCAAGACCTCCCCAAACCATAAAGCCCACAGGATGGCACTGATCTTCATTTCTTTAGCTCACAGCCAGGCACCAGTTTACACTGCGAGATCACAGATACAGGACTAGTGCATCGTTTGGTGTGCCTCTTTACAGCCAGGCTTTCTCTGATACTCACTGCACCTACGTATGCAGCGCTGGCCAAACTGAGTTGCAATGGGTCACTAAAATAACACTAACACAAAGTAATTATGCAAGTAAATCGTGTTTTTTTTATCTCTAACTGATGTACTGACATGATAAACCTACAGTCTAACTGCGTAATGGTGTCACTATAATTTTTACGCATGATAATGATCAGATATATTAATGTAAAATCAAGACTGTTCAGCTGTTGTAAAGCATGGGATGATATAACGATAAACAGTAGACAGTTAGTTAGTAGCTGTATTTATCAATGTTTGGCAAGACCTTGTGATATAACGAGCACGTCTGTAGACTCACCTCTGTCGGTAGATTTCAATCTTCGCCAGAGCCTCGTTATATTTCTTCTGCAGGTCTTCTATCTGTTAACATTACACCACAATGTCTGGAAAATGTCACAACGTTAACTGTAACTCCTTAACTCCTCAAATTCATCAACGTCAAACCTTGGCTACATTCAGACGTCACTTAAAGACCCACTACTTTCAGTCAGCCTTTTCTGCCACCTAGCGTCCATCATCCTATGCGCCCTGATTCTTTCTGAGACTTTGGCGCTTTATAAATCATTTACTTACTTACTTACTTACTTACAACACTTAGCTGTCTGTTCACTGCTACTATTTTCCCAATTTTCGGCTGCAGTCGTACACCATAAAGCAAACGACAGTGTAGGCCAGGCCACACTGTCTGGAGTGATATAAGCTCACTGTGCATGCCACCTAACCACTCCAGCAGTGTGACATCCCACTAGCACAGCAAAATACCGATATCCGTCTGTTCACTCATACGTTTGAAACAATTCTGAAGCAATCAAACTCACAATGCATCAGACATTAACTGTACGTTGAACCAATGCATGAAGTGAAATAAGCAACTGTTAACAGGGTTCCTACATCTTTTGTAGCAAAATTCCCCGACTTTTCCAGTCATAGAATGACAATTTCCCTGACCTTATAAAAACAGTAACCCTATTGTATAGGCTAAATGTCAGAAGTGGTACACTATATAATAAGACAATGAAACTGTATTAATGGAGCAATATGCAAATGACAGAGGCCCTGATCAGGAGGTCAGGGGGGCAAAGCCCCCCTGAAGGTGAAACACTTCTAGCTTTTGGACGCTTACTGGAAGCTGCAAATTTGCCTGCTTTTTAATATCTAGAAACACAAAAAAAATCACAGATATTTGCAGCTTGCATGATCCAAGATCATTTTCCCTGACTTTTCAAAAATAATATTTGTCCCTGACCTTTGACTGACTTTCCCTGATCAGACAAATTCCGACTTTTTCCAGTTTTCCCTGACCTGTAGCAACCCTGTGTTAAACGAACTTATATACTCCAGACAGTGGCTCAACGCACTTAGTCCGCGCCATCCCCGAAGTGACCTTCACCCAAATTCCTACAATCCGTAATGCAAGATGTTAAACCGAACACTCTCATTTAATCATTCACTCATTAATCCCCATGGTCACTGACGGTCTGTACTGCAAGCCAACTCTGTCGTTTGTTTGGTCATGCTTTAATACACATATGGATGGAGTTATCAACCCTTTATACCACTGCAAACATTGTGCTAGAGATAGGTAGTACAGTTGTGACAAAATTTCCCGACGGATCGATTCAAAACTGCTACGGACCCGACATAATCAATTACTACAACAGCATACCACAAATAGGTCACATAAGAAATTTAACCCGAAACCCTATCTGCAAAATAGTATTGGTGACCAAAGCCGTTTGATGGAACCACATTTAATTTCAATTAAAAATAAAAACAGTGATAAAATTAGGTACCTTTGATTTGGCACCACTCAGCTCCGACTGCAGGTTCGCAATTCTGAGCTGTTCCTGCAATATACTCACCATCTTTTAAACTAATAATATATTTTTTTCAAATTCATTTCATTTCCGCACCTATTACAACACCATGATTTAAGCAAATGCATAAATCAATGTGCAATTCACAAAACACACTGACTTGAGGCAAAACAATTATATACATTTAATTTAAAATATCAAATCACTGACGCTGATTTAGCAAGTAAGTAAACACACTTGAAAATGTAAAATAATAGATATCGGCTACCATTTAAAAAAGCGAGTGCTCATCTTCCCTGCTCAGGCCACAAAGCTCAAAAATGGATAGACCACTAACGGCGCGTTGCACCAACGTCATTCAACTTTGAACCCGGGTCAAATCTGAATTTGCCAATCGGCACTGAATTGTTTCGGAAGCATTGCATGTGACTGTGACGTCACTGTAGTTGGCTCATAGGCCGAGCATGGTTGACCAATCAGAGTCGTCCATGGTATAACCACGGCCGTTCAACTGAACGGGATCAGCTGATCCGAGTTCAACTTGGTGCAACGTAATTCAGCGTGAACTTGGTTCAACTTTTGATCTAGGTTCAGCTGAATGAGATCATGAACGACGTTGGTGCAACGCGCCCTAAGTCTGTGATGCACAGCCAGTGCAACAACACCAGACCGACAGATACCTTCCCAAGCATAGAGTGCCAACACCCATTGACCAATACAACTTATACTGAGCATTGATGACGGGGGCACATGTGTGCAAGCAACTTGCCCAGAGTTGTTAAATGATAATGGATTGTCTGGGAGTCAGGCCATGTTTGCATAGATACGAGCACGAGTACAAGTCCTGGTTTCGATTTATGAGTAAATGCTTTGCGAATAAAAACCACAATATTTTACTGCATCACTAATAGTTTTACTAACTGCACACCTCTAGCAGTAAACAATTCAACACAGATGCAAGTTCTGACGTCACATAAGCAATGTCATAGTTTGTATAAATTAAATTAATGTTATTTGCGTGTTATTTACTTTACAGGTAACCCGTACTAGTATCTCTGTGAACGGCTGCCATTGGAATACATTAACTGGAACTCGTAAACAGATCCTCGTACTCGTACTCGTGTCTATGTGAACATGACCTTAAACTAATGACCTTTCTACCATGAGATGATGCAAAGCCACCAAGCCACTTACTACTATTCGACCTACAGTAACTGAAACCTGCTGAACAAAAAGATTCTCGAGACACAACTCCTCTCCTGACCTCCTGCAGTTGTCTATGCAGGAGCTTGGAGTCAACATCATCAGGAGTCGACTCACTGCTTGAACTGTGACGCACCATCTCCTCATCAGCAAACTACACGCCAGCAGCAGCAGCAGCAGCATTTTAATGTCAATTGTCCAAGTAAATATAGATTATTGCACGATGACCTATAGCTGTCTCCTATCTCTCACTGCAGTGTCAACAGTGTCTATTCTATAACCACACTCCAATCAAGCGTGACAAGTAAAACATGTGACACGTCTGTATGTCGCATGCATTGCAGGCAGAACATGCCGTCGATCACAGTCATGAAACAAGGACACTGCCATTGCAATAGTCCATAAAAATGTGGCACTTTACTTGTGTCCATATCTTTGCCTATTATTGACCTATTTTCAAAATTCTTTCACTGGCAAACTCTGCGAACAATTTGCAATTTAGTGTGGTTATTATATATCCCACCACACTGTAAATGTGGCTTTACATTGCCTTGTAAAAATAAATGAAATACAAATGTATAACGGTAATAAGAAAGAAACGTAACAAGCTAATAGCTTAGAAAGAGCTGTCGCTGAGGGCAATAGAAATAAATAAATGAATAAATAAATCAAATAAAATAAAGTTTTTATTCACAACAGAGAGACTAATATGCATCCCCACATTATCGCACAAACAGCAACAATCTGCCGGCTGTCGTCGCCACTGCAGGTTTAGCTCGTAAAGCACTCGGTCGTATTTAAACACAGACGTGGCAAATGCAACCAATTTATCTCCCTTACAGCTGGTTGCAGACTGGACTATAATAACCATGAAGGCAGATGACAGACGTCGATAGATAAGCCAAGGCACTTAGACATGTCACCGCAGCTATAGGCTTAGTAGACTTATTCGGCATAACTTCCCGCATAAGTGTTGGAACAGCTCGGAGGCTTGCCGAAGTTGCTAAACAGAGATAGTTTAAGCGTGGGGCATTAGCCACACCGGTGGTTGGTTTGGTAGGTCGCTCCTTACCCGGGTAGAAATATTTGAATGCGCCCACACGAAGTTGAAGCTGTACAATACTTGCATTCTACCTATTTTCCTCTATGGTTCTGAGTGTTGGGCAATCACTAAAAATGATGTGCGCAAGATCGATGCACTTGATCAGTGGTGTCTGAGAATGTTGCTAGGAATCAGTTGGCAACAGCATGTGCGCAACGACGAAGTCAGAAGGTTAACCAAGCAACCCCATCTCTCAGCCATAGTCCAGTCAGGGCACCTGTCCCTGTTCGGACACATTGCACGAATGCCTGATGAAACAGATGCAAAACAGATCTTAACAGTTTCCCCCGCAGGAAACTGGACGAGACCACTGGGACGTCCTCGTATTACATGGATGAAAACCATTCAGCAGGATCTGAAATCCAGCGACCTCAATATGGAGGACGCAGTTGACCTGGCTCAGAATCGTCCACTCTGGAGATTGATGTCTACGTTCGGCGCTACGCACTCTTAGTGGTGCTTGCCAGAAATGATGACGATGATGCCCATGGACACAGACGAATAATATGCTAATGCTGCTGCGAGCCGAGCATATTTGCAGCTATAGCCTATAGGCTAGCAGAAGTTTAACGGTACTGAGCAGACGAACAGTGCGCTGCAAGCAACACAATACAGCTGCAGCAGCTATTGCAATCACCTGAACAGTGCTGCTGCTGCAGATAAAATATGGCCGCACAAATAGACAAACAACCATAATAATAATGTCTACAATAGCCTACGCTCTCTGCCAAGATCTGTGCAAATTTAAGGAGCTGTATCAGCGACAGCTCAATACAACCTAGCCCATGAAAAAATGTACACTTAACAATAAACCACGCACCACACGGCTGTCATCGGTAGCAAGTGTGGGTTGTTGTTCAGCATCAGAGATCTGTTCATTCTGCTCGTCATCATCATGTGCCAGCTGCTGGACCTGGCTTCTCAGTAGCATCTCCCGTTCGCGTGCTGCCTCCGCACGCCGACGATCCTGCGCGATGGAGTCCTGGATCAGCCGCCAAACCTCGCTGTTTGCTGGGTCTTTCTCTCGGCCAATCACAAATCTGCACCAGCCAGATGGCAACCAACCAGAGGCAGTGAACTGGTCGTCAGCATTCGTACAAGCTGTTGTTCAACACACGCACTTTCGGGGGACCTTGAGAAGTACGACCTATAGCTTCATCTCTTCTACGGGGCAACTATTCTCCATGCATATGAAATTCTGACATACTGTAAAATGCTAAATTTATGTTGCATCTTCATTTTGTGACTTCAGAATGTTGAAACTTTGTGACATTTTATCTCAACGTTTTTCACTGGGTCTACTTTACCAGGTAAAGTTCAAAGTTACTTAAGCTCTGCATTAATTACTTTATGTATTGACCATTCAGTGCACGTTTGTAGACTGCACCGATTGTTACTATAAGCTACAGTGTGTACCAATAAAAAGCGGAACATAAAACAAATAGTTGTAATTCAGTAAAGAGTTCACAGTTTTGTCTGAAATTTTAAACATAATAACCGTGAATTAAGCTAAGATAAATGGCATATAAGTTTTAAAAAATAACACCACAGTGTCAGTTCTATTAACATTTAAACTACATTGCTCAAAATATAAAGTTCACAACACAGCAGTTTCGTATTGGCCTATAATGAGGGTTTGCCTTCCATTTTACAGTTATTTCATGTTTTGTGGGTGCCTGTAGCACGGTAGTGTGAGTGTTGTAAGGACGACCTTCAAAGTATATGGGAAAATGCAAACTTTGACCTTCAGCCAACCAAAAAGCCCTGAACCGATCGTCACCAAAATTTAATGGCGTGATTACGTCATGGACGCCTACCACCAAACAAAATTTGGGCTCAATCCGCCCAGGGGTTTTTGCTCCCCATATAGGTGAAATATACACCCCTCTGTGTTCGAAATTTACTACACTTT
>Ga0209671_1005110_pt1 | contig 13198 bp, 6 predicted proteins | sample WorMetHERISLAND2_2_FD_187401 | JGI IMG/M metagenome (GOLD analysis project Ga0209671, IMG submission 187401) | Marine gutless worms symbiont microbial communities from Max Planck institute for Marine Microbiology, Germany - Olavius geniculatus... | ecosystem: Host-associated > Annelida >... | reverse complement strand
GGGTAAAATAATAATAATAATAATAATAATAATAATCATACATTTGTATAGCGCAGAGGTGCCGTAGCTTCAGAGGCGCTGGTAGAGCAGGTCTATGCATATGCTGCCACACTTTGTGCCGACAAGAATGCAGCTATCCACCTACTCCTAGTTATGTGCACTCACGCACTACGCTGCGCCTGGTGTGCAGGGGACAATGAAGCCGCTTGATACTTGTGAGCATCATGCCTCATTTTCTAGAGGTTTTTGACGTCCTGCAACCTTGACCTTCTCAGCTGATGACTGACATTCCAGTAACTAATGCCCTGGAAAGCCCAAATGAGACAGATGGACGGACAGACAGACTGACGGACGGGCAAGACCCGCAATGCGCCTATTAGGATGGCTGCATAACAAACTGCACCTGCGTACCTCAAGCATTTGATCAGCAGTTTGAGCCGTTTGGCCAGTGGGACGTCGCTGATCTGGGTACAGACTAAAGATTTCTGCAGAGACGCTGTGGTTCCTGTGCTCAAGATCGGCTCGGCTGACAACAAACTTTCCCAAGCGTCGCTTGTAACTGCATGACAGACAATATTGTCAAATATCAGCATGTCACTTTAATCTTTTCTGTATTAATAATAATAAAAATAATAACGATTCATATATTAATTAGTTTCATCATGTAGACATCGTAATGGACCGCAATACGCATCGCATACAGACTCCTGTCCATCCCATAAAAACTACTAACCCACAAAACAAAAAATGCAGTAAAACTTACCATTTATTCTTTAGATAGCACTCAGCCTACATATAAAAGGATGGCCAGGCTGAGTTAGCATCTGTGGCATGGCTGACTACTAAGATGGTATGCCCACAGGCTGCAAACTAACCTAGCTCAACATAGTAGGGTAACTTCACACTACGACCAGACTCAGCCGGCAATAGCAGAGAACTTGCTTCATCAACTGCTATTATTACATTACATATGATGAGCTGACCTACCAGACAGTGATCTGTACAGGGCAGCCAACAGCAAAAGACTGCATGTTTCGCCTCTGTCCAGTACCTCTCGTCTTGTAAACGCCATGATGCTTACAGATCCAGTTCAGTGTCTGAAAGCACAGTTCTTCCGGCAGCTTCTTATCTCCCTTCACCTGAAGTTTATCATCATCATCATCATCATCATCAACAACAACAGTTTTGTAGAAAAGTACACATAAATGCAGTAAAGAGAAACATTTCGACTTTATGGAAGCATTCCGATGCCATTAGCATGGACCCCATAGCATAAGATCAAACAAGTTGGATTGACTCCATAGATCAGCAAGTGGTATAATGCTGTTGTTCCTGCTATCAGTTGCGGAAACAGCTAGGGCAACACAGTCCCTGTCGCCACGAACTTGGTAACCTATCTTATGTCACATGAATGTCTCTGCCATATGGCATCTCATATCACTGAAAAGCATTAGCAGTGTTCACGAGTGTGACAGGCAGATAGACAGTCATATGACACTTGCAGCAATGCCATCTAACAATACCACCATAAAAAGTTGACTGCGGAGTCATGCATGTATATTCGTTTATTACACAAGTTGACAGACCACAAGTGAAGATACTGCGAGCAAACTATAAAAACGATAAAAACAGGAAAGTTAAAAAGAAACTCAATAGCACTGTTTACATAGCATGCTAGTTATAAAATTACATGGAATGTATGAATAGTATGCCCACCTTGCGGTTGTAAGCTACAACAGTCGTACAGCTGCTGCGTCGTAAAGGATGGAAATGTGTTTTGGCAAAATCAGTGACAAACTCCATTACTTGCATGGCAGTATCAAACCGTTGACCGACCTCCATCACTGCAGATGATGAGCTGCAAGAGATGGCGTTACGGGTTACCATGCCAACCTTGCCACATCCATCTACAGGATTGCACAGAACAAGTGGAATATTTTATTTTCATTCTCTATACTACATGTATCACATACACATGGAAAGCTACCGTAACATAATTACAGTATTCACTGTATATGAAGTAAAACTTCTACGCATTTGTGGGCGCGTGGTCAATCAATGGCTACAGATAATTTCAATGACAATGGCATTCTCTTGGCTGTTTTAATCGTGTATCATTGACCGCTGTCCAACATGTCAATACTGCCAGTTCCATCGATTTTCTTTACTAATATACATGTCCTCTGAAAGAACTTGGCGTCCACATTTATTTTTCACGCACTTGACTACATGCAGCACTAAAAGTATTATTTTTAAAACTCATTTCTAAACAAAGATGCTTAAGACTAATTATGTCATGTCACGAACGATGTTGTAAAAATATTTAATACCAATATAACTGTTTCAGTAGCATATATTTCAATGATCTACAAAGACAACTGAATGCCTACTTATGCACCATATTTACTGCATAATAAAAAAGTGGCAGAAAACCAGTTGGAATGGTGATTCTATGTTTCCCTGAGCAATTATGATGTCCATTATACAGTTCTGGCATATCACCAGATGATTCTTCTGAATACCATGAGTCAAATGCTTCAGAATGCTCAACAGTAGCACAACCTAATGACAAAATTTCAGACAATTTACTGTTGCACAGTAATATAATTATTACAGTGTGGCTTGGTGGTATAGTGATAGCATGTCGAACTGGTAATCCGGAAGTCTAAGGTTCGATTCCAGCCCGGTGCACTGCCAGGTAACGACCTTGAGCAAGTTGTTCACACACATGTGCCTTTGTGATCAAGCAGTATAATTTGGTATCGGCCTCGTTACCGGGAAGGCAACAGCAGTACATGGGAGAGATCTGGCCTACTGTCCATGTAACTGAGTTGAGTTTGCACTCACTGCCAGCTCAGGGTCTTGAAACGGAGATGAGCACTGCCCTACAGACACAGAGCTGTGAGACAGCACTGTTGACTATGGGAGATTTACCTTTACATTCACACCCTCAAACCATACATCCTCTGGCACCACCTGATGGCTACAAAAATACAATGATAAGAATGGCCAACAATCTAAATTAATATTGTGTTTGCGTCAAAAGATAGTTTCCTAGTACCTAAACTACATTAGCATAAGATGATTCAAGTAAATTACTCTGAATGGGTAAAATTTTAAGGTTTTAATGTTGAAAATCAAATAATGTGGTACAGTGTAATATCCCCCTGGTACTGGCTCAGTTGGTAGCATCGTTGATTGCATTAACAAAGTTAATCAACACCAGGTCCGGTTAGTACTTGGATGGGTGACCATCCCTGTATGTACCAGCCACCCAGGTCAACTCAGCCTGGCCATCCCACCTTGGGTAGGTGCAATGTGTACTAGCGAAAGCTGGAAAGTAAACAGGCACACCATGCAATGCACTAGCCCTGTATCCATGGTCTCGCAGTGTAAAAACTGGTGTATGGCTGAGGGCTAAGGAAGCGAAGATCAGCTCCGCCCAATGGGCCTTAAAGCTTGGAAAGGACTTTAAGGGCGCGTTGCACCAACGTCGTTCAACTTTGAACCCGGGTCAAATCTGAATTTGAACCTAGTTCAGCCGTAAATTTCGTTGCATCAAAGCGGTTCAAGCGTTGATCTCCATTCAATTCTGAACTGTCATCTGACCACCGATCAAATTTTGATCTTGGTTCAACTCGCGGTTACGCATGCGCACTAGGCAATAAATATTTGCCATGATACTATTACTGTAAAAAATTGTCCGATTCGAATCTTATCCTGTCCAAAATACTTCCTTGTATCGAATTATAAGACTTTTAACGCAATTATACTGATGTTCTGGATATGTTAGATTTCTACTGTTAGATTTCTACTACATTTGTTTTATATTCTCTTTGTGCTCGATAAATTAACAAATAGATGAATAAATCGCATTTTCGGTGGCGATGTTTCGTTGTTACAGTAAACATACGAACGAACCCTAACAAAAACTCATTCGTATCGATTTATAAGACGTCCAATTTAATTATGCTTGTGATCTGGATATGCTACATTTGTGCTATATTGGTTTTCTGAGGCGTTTTTGCTGGATAAATTAATTAATGGATAAATAAACAGCATTCTAGAGTGCCGATGCACCGTTACTTCGCTGTAGCTATGGTAAACATATATCTTGACAACGGACGTAGAATAATTAATGAGTAACTATTGGAACACAAAATGCGTATTTTCGGAACTTTAGTATGCAACTGTTAATGCGAAAATTGTGTGATAACTTCAGGGAAGCTTAAAATTCGAACAAATTACTGCCAATCGGTGCTGGACTGTTTCGTAAGCATTAGCATTAGCGTATGTGACTGACATCACTGTAGTTGGCCTATGGGCTGAGCGCATTAGAGGTTAATTAACAATATGTGCTATATAAATTTACATTTTACTTACTTACTTACTCAAATAAAAGAAAGTGCATTCCAGCTATCGATTATCTGTTGCCAAATACATACTTTCTCAAATCTAATCTACTGCATTTTTATATAGTTTCTTTGAATGACCTCTTCTTTCACCTTCATCATATGTAAAGAATAAATCTGATTGCAAATTATAACAACCATTACCCGGTAATAACTTTAAATGTTTCTAGAAAATCACTCCTATGCCTTTTTTCTAATGCCATTAAATTTAACTTTTTAATTCATTCTTTGTAATGCAAATTTCTTACACTGTCAATCAATTTAGTTGCATGACGTTGAACTCCCTCTACTACCTCATTATCCTTTCTATAGTACAAGCTCCAAATTGGTGCATAATACTCTGAATGAGGTCTTACAAAATTTTTATACAAAGCCATAATAATTTCCTTAGATCTATCAGTAAAATTCCTTTTTATTACCCTAAGCATCCTATTAGCCTTTTTACTGCCTGATTACATTGTTTATCCCACTTCAAATCTTTACTCACAATTAGGCCCAAATCCTTTTCTTCATCTACTGTTTCCAATTTATTGCCGCACATATAGTACTCAGCATGACAGTTGCTATGCCCAATGTGTATAATCTTACATTTGTCAGCGTTAAATAGCATCTGCCAGTCTACTGACCATTTTATCAAATTCTTCAAATCATTACGCAAACTTTCAATATCGTCCTGTGAGTTAACAACCCTATATATTTTTGTATCATCGGCAAATTTTAAAACTTTACATGCAACTGACTCATCTATGTCATTAATATAAATTATAAACAATAGTGGCCCTAATACTGATCCTTGTGGAACTACACTTAAAACATCTTTCCAATTGGAACACTGACCATTCAGTAACTCTTTGTTTACGGCCTGATACTTCATACATGCAACAATTGAAAAAAAATTCTTAATTACCAATATTCCAAATGATGTCAGATTTGTCATCATTAGAAACAATGATACCATGAGCCGGTTTGGTTTCTGGTTTTGTCATGTTGTGATGCTTTGCTAGACAGTGATATAATTAAACATCAAATAAAGTGGTTCATGTTCAAACAGATCAAGCAACAATTTCTGACACTCATTGTCCATTCATGTCTTAGAGCTAAAAACTACAAAGTGACTGGTTAGCCTGCCTCATTCAGAAAAATTTGCTTGTTCTAATTCTATTTCGTGAATAGTCTTACAAGCCCCAGTGACGAGAATATGAACTGCACTGTGTAAAAGTATTGCAAAGTAAACGTGTAAAGTACAAAAAAAGTGTAAATGTAAAATAAATCAAGTGAATGCAAATAAAAGTGCAAAATCAGCATATCAAGCAAAATCAGCATAACACCAAGTGTGTTAAATGCAAACGTTTTTCGTACTCTCTCAGTTTTAATGTTTCACATCGTGCATTCTACACCTGTTCTCATGTCTCATCACAGACCAACTGACAAATTATAAACGTATTGTTGCAAAAGCTCCACACCCGGAAGTTTGAAATGGTAACTAATGTACTTCTGATCTGTAATTGAAACTATAAAACTATAAAATCGCAAGTGCATAATGCAAATCTGCATCTGTCGTGAAATTAAACAGCATACATAATCAAACAAAAAAGAAGATCAGCGTTCATTCACCCACTGAAACTCACGAAATATGTAAATCCGTGCTGAAACTAAACACAAACTGAACCAACAAGCCGGATGTAAACAAGGATGTATCGAAAAAGCGTCGAAATGTAAAACTGTAGCTGCATTTTTGATGGCCTAACACGTTAGGCGTACATAGATAATACTATAAATATGCTAATACGGTAATAATAATACTTTAAATAGTTTTAGCTAATAGTTTTAATTTCTGCTAACAGCACGGCAAAAAAAATTTAAAAAGTCAGCAGAAATTGAAACTATTAGCTAAAACTATTTTTAATAGAAAACTAAACTATTATTATCATATTTATAACATCTATCTATGGTACGCCTAACCCATTAGAGCATTAAAAACGCAGCGTTAGAAAAACACCATAGATACGTCGAATTTATTGCTCTGCATCTATGGTGTTTGACATGGTCGTCTGCATTAGTTTTTAATGTAAAAGTATTAGTATTCAGTAGCTACGTTTGTGTATCTGTGTGTGATATATACTTAATATACTATACCGCTATACAGTACATTTTACAATTGCGTGTACGTCAAACAGTTCGAAGGTCGAAGACCCCAGTATAGTAGCCAGTGAACTGCTTATCAAGTGAGCTGCCTGACATTTCTTTTAAATTTTCCATTTAAGGGTCAGAGACGGTTAGGGTTAGCGTTAGGGATAGGGTCAGTAGTTGAGGTTACCGGTAGTGGCAGTAGTGATAGGTCTAGTGTCGTTTAAATGCCACTTTTAAATGAAGTACTACTGGCTACTACTACCCGATTGAATCAGCTGACTGAGCGATCGGCTGATCTATTTTCTCAGACCCCAGTTGTCGTTCATGTTACCTGGAAAACGGCCGAGATCTGGGATCCCAGGATTGCCTATACTGGGTATCTAACCATAAGAACATTTTAGCTCCCCCCCCGGAACGATAGTTGGGGAAGGCGTTATGTTTTGCAACAGTTTTTATTATTATTTATTTTTTCGCCACCATATCTCCGAGCTCCGTCGGTTAATTGCCCAAAATTGACTGTGTGCGCAATTTTGAAAAACTTCAGAGTTTGGTCGCCAGTATCTTCGGAACACATCAAGACATCAACAATCGGAAACAAACTTGATCGACTGTTATCCCTTCCATGTTGGACAAAAAAATTTGGTGAACTTTGGACCATTAGCAAAAATGTTATAGACGCAGATGTTAACTCAACCAAAATCGACTGTGCGCGCGATTTTGGACAACTTTAGACTTTGATTGCACATGTCTCGGGAGCAGATAGAGATATTGATAAAAGGAAAACAGCGTTTTCAGCTACAATCAATAATCAATTTTACGTTGAACGCAAAAATACTGGTGAACATGCCTTCACAAATAACAAAGTTTTCCTTTCTCATTTCAAACCACCCAAGTTCAACATTGCGCTTGCTATATAGGATAATGCAATTGCGTTTGGGCCACATGACTTTGCTGCGAACGGAATTTCAACCCTTTAACTGTCCCCCAATCAGACTTACGGCGCCCGGCTGCCTCACGTTGGGCTTTGTCCCATGTTTCTAGTTTCAGTATGCGTTTGAAGGTCTCCTGCAGTCTTTGACCTCCTTGTTAATTTTGTACATGTAGGCCTAATTATTAACAAGGCACATCATCATGATCATCATTTGTTTATTAAGCAGTAGCAGACAGACTGCAACTATAGTTACAATGCAGCCGAATATAATGCATGTACCGGTAAATAAAACAAATTAACACTATTATAAAAACAAATGCATATGGTGCAAAAAAATTAAAAAGAAGAGAAAATTTTACATAACGTAACTCAAGGGCATTGTGGATAACCAGATCGATACAGTATTGTGTTGATGACATAAAACTTTATTTTTACGCGCGAAAGCAGCTACTGCTTTCGCGCATCTTAGCCATTGCAATTCTGTCCATCCATCCGTCCGTCTGTCTGTCTGTCTGTCACACCGGTGGATGAGTCAAAAACGGTGCAAGCTAGGATTACCAAATCTTCACTGTCGGCTGCCGGAAAACTCTAGTTTTAGGAACCATAAAGCTTTTCCATAAATTCGAAGGGGGTCACCCTGAACGATGGCGCTGAATGAGAGAGGGGTGGGCAAAATTTGCGATTTTGGGGCAATAAGTCGTATCTCAGTAACGGTGCGAGATAGGGCCTAGGTTACTATTAATCACTAATATGAAGTCGTAAACTGGCTCTCGATTGGCGTCGAATTCAATGACTTTGAATGACCTTGAACGCCAAAATAGGGGGTTTTATGGATTTTTTGGCGATTTCGGGCTGCAACACAAGTCTATATCATTCACAAGGTGGCACCACGCTACTATCGTTATGCGATCCAGATAGAGAATTTGGTATTTGTATATTAACTTAGCGTGAACACCCCAATTTTCAGCTACACTACTGAACTGGAACTGCTATCGGCTTTCGCGGGTCTCGTGAGCATTAGCTCAAATTTCTTGTTTTTTTTCAGAAATGGCAGGCGATTTGGACAAGATATTTGAAAGTATTTGGGGTGCAGATTTTCCCATTTCATCCCAGAAGAAGTAAGATTGTCAGCTCATTTTTGTTTTTATCAAAGTAGATACTGGGAAGTGTCAGGATCGCAGGACAGGTTCGTTTCAGTGGGCTGTATTCTATTATGTTATAGAGTAATTGCAAATTCATTATCTCACATCATCTTGCTTTTATATTTTCTTGCCGCCTTTCCAAACTCCACCTCTATTTTGCACTGAACTATAGGCCTAGATACCAGTGGCATAAACAAAGAGGCAGTCTTCCGGAAAAGACAAAAGTACACGTTTAAATTGCACTAAATTTGGTCAATTGATTTTCACAATAAGTAATTCAAATTGTTGCCAGCACGTCTCTCTTGATTTTAGGCGTTTTACTTGTAAAGGAATGGAGGGAAGGCGAATTGAGGAAAAAAGAAAGGCGAGTGTGATGATGGGAAGGGAAAGGACTAATAGAGGGAAAATAGGGGAGGAAAAGAAAGAAAGGGGTTGGCAGAAGAGCTCTAGGGAAAAGAAGGGAAGGAAGGGGAGGCTTTTCCAATTCACATTTTTGCATGGCTATACCATAAAATATATCACCCATTAAAATGAACGGTTGCTGCGATCCTCACTCTAGCCTAGATGAATTGTGAAACGTAATTAACAGTGGTCTGTTTTGAATGATTGCTTGCTTGAAGACTGATTGCCTAAATTGTTATCTGTAAAAGACTACATGTATTTTTGTTTTATGCACATATGAACAGCACCTGTCACATAAAAGTGATAGAAGGGATTGGATAGCATGCTTAGCAAGTAATGAATTTAATGCTAATTACTGTTTGCTTATTGCTTAATAATTTGCATTTTGTAGATGCCTGTATCTATCGTTGTTAATTTATATTTTGAATCGTCATTGTTGTCACTCCATTTATAATTAGTTTGAATATGCAGTTTATTTATAATGCATTATTTATGTAGGTGGCCAGTTAGTGAGCTTTGCTTTTCTAGCAGCCTTCTGATATAATTGTTTGTAATTGATTTAGTTTTATGTTTTTGGAAAATTGTATTAGGGAAAGCAGTCACTCAGTTTTGGACAAAGATTGGTTCCACATTTCTCCCAGCAACAGTTCATCAACATGTGACGGGCTCCAAAACTTACAGAGTTCACAAGAAAGTAGCAAGCTTTCAGGTCTGAATGCAACTTCTGGAACTGTTAGACCTGATCGTGCTGTGTCGTCTTTCATGAAAATGCGTTCTGTGCCTCTGCCTCCTACTAACATTGATAATCTTCACCTCTCCCAGGTGTTTCGAACTTCTTCTTCATCTTCTCAGTCTCAGCCAACTGCAGATTTTGGACATTCAGACTTTGGAAGTGATACTGAAAGATCGCTAACTTCGGACTTCATTTCTCAGTCTGAAAAAGATGATTCTTTTGCAGATTCAAGAAAACCAGAAGGAGCCACGTTTAAAGTACCATATAAGAACTCCAAGCCAGTTGTGAAGGTCGTTCGACAAGATACTGCTCCTGTTGCAAGTGGTCGGGAGCAAGATTCAAGCCAGAGACCAACTGCAGACAGACAGACAGAGTTGCAGGCAGACAATGGCAATGGCTTGAGTGATGTAGCCACAGATGACAGCCAGAACGCCTTTCAGAATTCACCAACTCTGCCTGAAGTTTATAGTTCCACTAACTTTGCTAGGACGCCACGTTTTCAGCGAAAGTTCGGTGGAGTGCATGCAACTACAGCTACATTGAGTCAACAGGCCAGCATTGATATCAGTTCATCAGGCTGTCAGTCCGGTCATGTCGGCGACACACCACTTGCTCTGTCAGGTAATGCCAGACTTAAACATTCTGACCATGGTTTTTGCAACAGGACTGCTCAATTAAGTCTGTTTTTTTTATTTTTGCTTTACTGGTCAGGATGGGTTGAGTGTCCCTGAGACCCTGGCAGAACTTTTACGGACTCCACTAGCTTTTCACATAATTTATTCATTCATTCTTAGAATTTCCTTTATCTTGTTTATTGTAGTCATTGTGCATACATTTGAGTTTTTAATTTTGAATTTGTTTTGCTCTATTTTGTGCATGCCTGTTGCACCAAGCAATAAAATCATCATTATAGACCAGATGCTCTTTCTGTCACGATCTGATGGTGTCAACCACTTTTAAGCAGCCTATCATTAATTGGTTTTAACTAGCAAAGTTTATTTATTTTATTTTCGCAGTCTGTAGACATGTAATGACTTGAAGTTTCTTGTTAGCTGTTAGTCTGAGTGATACTGATAATGTGAGTGCAGTGCAGACTCCAGGAGGACACCAAACTGAGCTTAACCTACGCCCAGTCACTGAATTACGTATCCGTTGCACTATTTCATACAGTGCGAAATTTAAAATTTTGCAGGTTTTTCAGATGTAGTCACATCTACATGTAGGTACTTGTTTTTTCAGTTGTACGCTATTGTAGAATAATAGCTGTTTGTGCAGATGATTTATGCAGCAGATATATTTATTTAAGCTTACTTATACTTTATTATATAGGAATAAATATTATGACAGTGCAAAAACAGAGGTTAAAAAGAGAGAAAGGATAGCATTAAGTTTTACTGATCAGCTCTTCTGCTGGAACTTTACATATTCTTTGTAGTTTAAACAGTTATATTAATTTCTTAATCATCAGCAACTTGCAAGTTCAGTTTCTGATGCTCAGTTGTTTAATAATACATAATAATGTTGTAGCTGTATAATATGTTTGCAAACTTCTGTGAATGGAATTATTAGTTTTGTCTTAGAATAGTGTATTCTGCATACTCTAAATTACTCAATCAAGATGCTTAAAGTGGTGTGTACACATAATATCATTAGTTAACAAAACTTTGTAGTTCAAACATTGATGAACGACACGCGACGATATTTTGTCCACACATCTTACAAGACACAAACTACAGTTCATGTTTTTACCATTTTTAGTGTTTTGTGAGACTGTTTATTTTGTGTACCAATGTTACTATTGTTTTTAATTTTTATTCTTTAGACTTAGACAACTCAGTTTTGTGTATTTGTCAGCTTTTAATCAATGAACATGATGATGATGATGATGATGATGACACTTGTTTTAATAAGTTGTTTGATACACTTAACCTTGTTATTTCTACAGCACAGAAGTACCAAGCACTGTTCTCATTTCCTTTCTTTAACATTGTTCAGTCACAAGTCTTGGATGACGTGAGTTGTTTCTTGCTGTATTTCGTTTATACTTCATACTGACTGGTTTAAGCCATGCAATTAGTGATAATTTAGTTTTGTTATTGCAGTGTGGTATGATTCATTGTCTGTCTGTACGTCTGTCACACTGGAGCTTCCTGTTAAATTCATTAGACATAATTAAATACCACTTGACAGGGACACTCATCTGATCCCAGTTTACGTTGTTGTATCAGACAAGGGTGCTAGTGCCCCATAGGAGAAGGAGATTTATTGTTGAATCCCTTAGTTAGAATTTGCTTTGCCAATTTTGACCATGCTGTTGTTACAGGTAGCGGAATGGTTACTATAGACCTTTAGTTTGCAAAAACTCAGCAATGTTTAATACAACATACAGTGGAACAGTACCATGACTTCCCCCTTTGGCTTCTGCATACGACTTTCTTTTTGGGGTGTTTTTCCTCAGAATAACGTTTGCCTCAATGCTGCCTAGTGCCAAATTACCGTTGCCCTTGTTAAACATTCTAGCAGTAGAAGAGCAGCCATAATGCTGTCGATAACAGTGCAAAATGCCATATTATCATGTTGATTCGTTTGTTAACAGGTTCTATACACAAATGCACCTTTGGTAGTGAGTGCCCCCACTGGATCGGGGAAAACAGTCATCTTCGAACTGGCAATCATTCGACTTCATATTCAAGCCAGCTTGCAGCAGCTACCTGCCTTCAAAGTCGTCTACAGTATATATGACTGTCTTCCCCTCGTTGATTTCTGTTGTGTTGCCACTATACACCGTGGGCCGAAAAAACGTGCCACTTTACTTCTGTCTATATCATTGCCATTTACTGACCGATTTTCAAAATTCTGTGACTGGCACACTTTGCAGACAATTTGCGATAATGTGATTATTACATATCCCGTCATATGAAGATATGGACAAAAGTAAAGTGCCACGTTTTTTGGCCCACCCAGTAGTTTTCGCTGCTTGTCAATGTCTATAGGCATCGTAGTAGTGTAGTGCATAGCAAAGTGCGTACAGTTAAGGATGAGTTCCGTGTAGTGTAAGAAAAATGATGAATGATGTCACGATTTTCACATTGCTGAAGATGGAAGAGTGGTCGCCCTGCCGTCAGGTCAGTGACTTTTTGAACCAGGGGCCCAATTAACAAAACTCCTCAGGAGTTTTTGTAAGATTTTCCTAAGATCATTTTTAAGTTCTTTCAAAGTTGACAACTCAGTTATGTGTTAGTTATTCGGAACTTTTCCGTAAGTTCTTACGATTTTCAAAGTCGCATTAAGAATTTTTTTGAAAGTCTGATTTTTCTTAGAGGTTTTTCATAAGTTCACGTTGCAAACTTGTGTAAATTTGCCACCCTGTGAGCGGCAAGCGTGTGATATGGATTTGGACCGGCGGTTGTTGTCAGTGGCTCCAATAAAGGCGCTGTGCAATGAGCAC
>Ga0209671_1005109_pt1 | contig 13198 bp, 7 predicted proteins | sample WorMetHERISLAND2_2_FD_187401 | JGI IMG/M metagenome (GOLD analysis project Ga0209671, IMG submission 187401) | Marine gutless worms symbiont microbial communities from Max Planck institute for Marine Microbiology, Germany - Olavius geniculatus... | ecosystem: Host-associated > Annelida >... | reverse complement strand
GTCCAGGAAACAATCGTGACATCATTTTGGTGAAAAAATCTTTTGTCAGTTACCAGTTAATGTTCTTATCAAGGTATTTCTTAAGGGGGAGGGGGATTTCAAAGTACCGATGAGCAGATGTTCACGATCAAACACGTTACACAGAGTCATCCTGACTGCTGCTGGAAATAATGAAAAGTGAAAACCATCTGAGCGGTTGGGTCTCCGCCCAGAACCCAACTGGAAGAGCAAGCAGAGTTTCTTCCAAAATCTCCCGGCGAAGAATCGATGTTTTGCATGAACAACGCGGCAGCAGAAATGTGTTGCGTAGAACCATTTAACAGTTCACGTTGGGATATAGGACAGTTAGTAGAACACCTTGTCTAGATTCATTGACACTTTTTTTCTATGGTCCACCGAAACGTAAAACGCTTAACTAATAGCGGATGTAACTTGATGAATTACAATTGCTTTCAGTCACAATTTCAACCTGTGAGTTTATTCAAAAAAAAGTCGTGCACAGAATATCGAACTAGCGGTAGTGGAGTTTGGCCGTAGGGACACTGAGCCGAGGAAAAGCCTGATAATAGGGTTCTTACATGTGACTGGACAAAGCCGAATTGAAACAGACGTGTGACTGACAGCGGTCGCTTGCAGACACACGGACAGACTTATACCGACGACGTCACATGCAGATGTCTTCGCATTTCTTCCGCGTGGCGGCGCTCACGTCGCCGCCAATAATACATCCGGGCAGCTAGCGGCCGGTGCCGTCACAGATCTCACGTGGTACGACAAGACACGTGACCGCCACAATGGCGTCGTAGTCGTGCGCATGCGCAGACGACTAGAACAGCGTGGTTTCCGTTTCGTCCAACAACGCATGCAACGGACACAACGCAAGAATAGAAACCACTTCTATCCTTGCATTTGCTACCCATTTCTACGTGGCGTGTCTGTCGTCTGTCGCATTCGTGCACTCTGCTTAAGCAGAGTTCCACGAACTTATTTAGCAGTTACACTACTTGTGGGGTCCAATGGTAGCCTACACTGTTTCAGATGAAGGTCTCTGACCCCCCGAGGGGACGGGGAAATTCGGGTGTCAAACCCTCAGCCAAAACGCGCAATTGCAAATTGCAGCCATGCTGCCTTATGCCACATTACGTTTTGTCCTTGTTGTAGGCCCTACTTATTTGGCTGAATAAAAATTTTCACATTTTCTTTCTGCAGTGTAATTTGGACGACGTTTACGGTTTACGTGGGAACCGGTTGGATATTGCGGACATCAGCACAAGGTGCCATGCAGAATCGATCCACCACCGCGACTAGACAGACGACACGCGTTGTCACCGTTCCTCGGAGATATTATCCACTAGTCTCAGCGTAGCCCATAGACCTGGACAGACTCGACAGCCTTGAATGGCGTCATGACGTCACCAACATGTCAACAGACTGAAGCTCCACGACGAATGACGCAAAAATACGAGGATGGATGCGTGGCTTTACTGCGCTAATTTCACACATAACGGATGAAATAAAACCTTATGAATTACCCAGAACTGGGTACTCCGGCAGAAGAACCAATGATTCGTTGGCATGAATTATACTGGCAGTACGGTATACATAAACGGTCATTCAGCAATAAAATAGCTGCTGCGCTTTTCCTGTGCTACAACTGCATCGCATTGTACTTGGATATATTATTGTATTACATATCTGTTTTTCTGTCTGTCTGGGCTTAATTGTACTGACTTATTGACGAATTAAAGTAGTCATTATGCAATTTGCGCCACAGCCAACTGTACACTAGAAAGTGCCATGCGCTCTTAAAGTGGCGATGTCAAATATTTCAACATGCTGCGGACTTGTTATAAAACAAATCTGCAACAAATTACATCGGTAAGTCCGAACGAACATATTTAGTTTCCGAATTGTAAATTTATTAAACTTTTCGTATGAGGACATTTTATCTGCTCCGACTGTTAATAGTTTGAAGACTCGGTTAGATCGGCACTGCTCTCATCTACGTTACACACTATAACTAAACAGATGTTGAAGCTTAAAAAATCAGTCTAAAGGTCGAACTAGCCTATCTTGGCTGCACCACCGGTACTGCTAAGCCTACAAAATTACAAATCACGGATGCACGGGTTGACAGTAAAATTTACGCTGAACAAAACACGTGTCAACTGAAAACCTATCTTTTCAGACAAGTCTACACTGCATGATTCCTCTGAGAACGTTGTTAAAGAGTGTAACCCTGTAACTGTAACTGTAACTGTCAACAGACTTAGTCAACAATTACAGTATAAAGCACCAATACTTTTTTAAATTTTTAGTTGTACAGCATAGGCCTACTGTACAACAAACCTGTGGAAGATCGAAACAAGTGAAGTTTTGGCTTTACATACATCGTAAGAAGGCGTCGATAATGTTTGTGTCTTTGACGTAACTAATGTGCACCCTCACCAAATACGTCGCAAACGTGCCCGTCAACCGAAGACACATCGCTACATCGCTTGCACGATTAACCAGCACATTTCTTACATATCGTCGTGTCATAATTGTTTTAAATATGTTTTTTATGTTTAGTTTTTTCAGTGGCGTCATTACAGTAAATCACTAGGGGGTCTGAGTAATCTTTGGGGTCTCAATCCACATAACGTATTGTTCTTGTAGCAGTAACACTGTTTCAAAGATACGAATTACAGGAAAAAAATTAAAATCATAAATCTTTTAGGGGTCCGTAGACTTCCCAGCCCTCTCTAAACGACGCCCCTTAGCTTTTTTGGCTTTGTCTCTGTGCCAACTGTTATTTTAGCTACTTTCCGCAAATATGATATTAGAACATATTATAACAAACACCGTCAATGATGTGTAACAATGTGCCTTTTAATCGTGCAGGCAAGTGTTCGCCATTTAAGCGGCGTCCATCGATTTTTACCTAGCAACAACCGCCGACTACGTACGATACGTAAGAGGCGATCGATAGTCAATAATGCAACAGCTGACAAGAGCACTTTTCACTAGCGACGACATCTGCGCCCACCATCACAGCACAGATTGATCCGCGCCGTCTGAGTGACATACCGACGACATAGCTATACTGCCTATGATATGCTCAACAGTCATCAGGTCTCGCTAATTGACGTTTCCTTCACGAATAGACAAACACGAAGCGATCAAATATCTCAGACATTAACCGAGAATGGCGCTGCCACCTGGCAAACACAAAGGACTGAAAAATTAACGAAAGTAAAATTTAAAACCAATCAGTGCAACGTCAGAAATTTCGTTGACTGCTAATCGTACACGGGTCGTGAATCCTAATCGAATCAAACTTCACTGAAAAAAATTACGGATTAAAGATCAAGCGGATACTTGATATTGTGCCGCTTACATGAGTCAAGCAAAACTGGTGATCAGGAGTGTTTTAGCGTACGTTTATGGGAAATGACAGCAGATTGGTACGAGCTGATGCACTTGTCTGAAATATCTGCGAGACTGTACTTTGGCTTACATACCGATGTGAAGGTTCCACAATGTTCGCAATCAGGAAATCGTATAACATATTTATTAAAGGGTATAGCGTACTGCGTGACTTCAGCAGTAATTGCCGAAGATGCAGACGCTTCTGGTTGGATGCTGACTGTGTATATCGCCCAATCTCCACTTACTTTAAGTTGTTGTAAATTTGTACAGTTGTGCAACAAGCTGTAGCCTACAGCAAAAAACTGAGAAAATCTGCAGTAAGTCGGAAGTGTACAGCAACTCTACAAAAGTCGAAAGCCCATAGTGCATTATATAAACATGTCAATTAAGAAGCCATACAGTTTGTTTAAAGAATTGTGTTCCACGATAAATCAAAACAGTGGAGTTCGGACTTAAATACAGTGCAAAACGCAGCTGCATTTAGCAGCATTTAACGATCCCGGAAGAGACGCTAACGCCATCTAGCGTGCACGTCCGTCTTTAGCGCGGACTACCGTACCACGCATCTCATTCAGTTTAAACTCTGTTACGTCGGTCCGACATTCAAACAAAATTGACGGACATTCTCGAACGCAGACTGGGAACAGTGGTCAACTGCCGTGTGCATGGATTTAGAGCTTTACTCCATCGTTAAGCGGTGTTTCCATCCGAGGCCACTCAAGCAACGTACGCAACCTACTCACGAATGTATGTAACAACAAACGCAGTGAACGCAGAGAAAGCACGTAACAAACGCAGCTCACGCAACGGCCTTGGCCTTGCGTTGGTGATTCGTCAAACTTAATTACCTAATGCGATTAACGTCAAGGTCAACAATGTGAGCAAGTTTTACGGAAAGTAAAGGCATCCATATCTGTAGTTGAGTTTACGTAACCGCAGCCCCATGTGTCGAAGCGCACACCGCGTGATGCGTTTCTTTATGTTTACAACTGTGCCCAACGTGTCGTTACAACCTTGCGATCAATAGTTCATCGTTTAAACCTCGTAAGTTGATCAGTTGATCAGTTCGAGAAAGCAGTGTCAGAGCTGAACGTGATTTGATTAAAATCTATTTAGAGTCTCGCGGTCGACAGTCACTAGCAGTCTGAGTTTGGTGTTGCCCCTATGCACTCCTAGCGTTGCCAGTTAGTCGAGTCTGCGAATCAATCGGTCACCACTGACTGCCATTCAGTGCAAGGGCTACTCGTCAGCCACGAGCGAACACATCGTGCCTGGCACTGCCGATAAACCTGACAATACGTGACTTCATTTGAACCGCGGCGTGATCATCACTCTACTGTACGGACGAACCAATCAATCAATCAATCAATCAATCAGCCAATGCTTTATTTGCTTTAGCAGCACAAAAATTTAACAAAAATATAACTTATGTAGGCCTATCAAAACTAAAAGCAAGTAATTTGAGAAAAAATCATGAGACGCGCGACAGCCGATAGAAATTCTTGTTGACTGGTTGCCCCGGTCGTAGTGGTCTATTTCATTTATTTCGTCGCAATTTACTCTTGAGGTGTGCACCGCAGGCGCAAATTGCAAAAAGCACCAAAACCCCATATTTATTTCCATTGCCCATAGTCTCTAAAAGTATTCATTTACTTGACAGACTGCCATAAAGAGTGCAAGGCCGACGTCGACGCAACAGGGTCCGTAGTGTATTGTAAGATCTTCGAATGCTCACAAACCCCAGTCGGGATTTCAACTCCGTTAAATATTTACACGGACACATAAAAACTGCGTTATATAACATACAACTAAGAAACTGGGCCGGAGCTGTTAGCGGTGTATCGCTTGGGGGTATTTTGCTTGCACGGCTTCTCGACTGGACTGGACTCGACACAAAACGGTGTGAAGCTATAGGCTATGCTATTCTCTCTCTCTCGACACAGAAGTCATTACATTAACATTGTGCGTTAGATATATACTGTCAAAGCTTATAAATATTCAGATTTTACTGTATGAACCGTTGCCATTCTAATCGTTTAAAGGCAGGACCGTGCACAATGTATACAGCGCTAAAATGGACATTTTTGGCCCAACCAGATACTCATCAAACTACTGTACTGCAATTTTAACTTACCTGAATACCTATACTTCGTTCTGTTTCACCACAGTATAAGAGTTATAACAGCCCATGACCTTACTCCAGCCAAGCGGGACGACTGATACATTGCTCGGGTCTTTGTACAGCACCATTTTCAGGCAAAACTCGCCGTCGATCACAGTCATAAAATAGATACCTTTTAACACACACACTCGCATAATACATTGTAGACCGCGTTGAAAACCTATACATAATGTCCTCAACGTTGTAATAAAAGCTACGTTTTTGCAGCTTGCATGTATATTGCATATGCTTATTTCGCGCACGCAAAGACCACTAGAGGAGAAAGCATGTCATTGATTGTTCGTGAATCGGCACTGTGCCACGTCGTATTTTGCGTGTGCAAAATGGAGCGACACAATTCCCTGTAGAATCACGGTTCTTCAGCGAAGACTTTTGAGTCTTTCATCAGCCACACATCGACAGCAGCATCAGCTACGGCTGCTGCGTGCCTTCGAGTTGGCTGATCAATCACTTCTGAAGCCATTACGCTATTATTAAACGCTTCTCTCATATACGTCTGTTTAATGTCGATTCGTATCAATCCGATTGATCTCATGGGAACTGAGGCGCGTTTCGCATTTTGTATTTTTTTGAGAATTTCTGAGATTCTCTGAAAATATTTGAGATGCTGCGTAGAATTCGCGTTTTGCACCTGCCTTTTTTCTGAGATTCTCAGAGAATCTCTGAAAATCTCAGAGAAATAAAAAGTGCGAAACGCGCCTCTGGTGTTAAACATTTCAGCAGCAACTTTACTAGGATACTATCCGCACATCTAAGTCTTATTTGGTCTCTCAGAATATTCGTATTTCAAGGTATAGTTATTCTGCTATTTAGTTTTGGGCAGCATGTTAATTTTCTACACAAAAGTAGCGGCTAAAGCATGCATGCATAAACCCATTATGGTTTATCCGCGCAATTTTATTGAGTTATAAGCCGGTCTCGGTCCGTACCAGAAAAACAGAGAGACGAGCTAAGGTATACGGAAGCCGTGCTTTTGGACATGCCGGTCCATCTGCTTCAAACGTTCTGCCGAACACTCTCAAATGCAGTTCACACTGTTTACCTACTTTCAGACGTCATCTAAAACATTTACTTCTCGTTTTACTAGCACATCGAGCGCGATCGAGGTTGCTACAGCTAACGCGCTATACACAGTACTTATTTACTTACTTACAAGTACGTACGGGCAAGACGCATAATGCGGCCTATTAAAAGTCCCAACTTAGGACGGTTGCATAGCAACAATGACTTCAGAGAGAGGAGGATCATCACAGTGATGACGGAATGCTTGTTAAGTGGCCTGCACCGGCGCGGAAATTTATATGGCAGTGCATGCTTTGCAGCGGTCAGTCCAGACAGGCTACAGCAGTCATGCTCGTCGATAAATCGCGTTCAGTGTTCGACTAATGGCTGCTCGGGTCACACTGCCGGGCACCGCGGTCTCCCAGAACGAACCGTGCGACGCTTGGCTGCCAACGAACGACAGGGGGAGAGATCGGCTTAAAATAGTCTATGCAGCCGCGGCCGGCGGCGCCTTGCTCACCGATCAGCGACATCTTCGGCACTTCAAACGTTTCATCGGTGCTTGACATTGACTTTGACGTTTGAGCTAGACCGTCGCAGTTTGCCACCGTTCTCGTCATCAGAACCTTAGAGCAATAATTTGTCAAGATGATCAAGATGATTTGGCTGTTCATTCTTCTATGCTGCTATCTTTGCGGGGATGTTAACTCTGTAAACTTTATTTTGCTTACGAGTATTTTATTGTCAATTGCTGCTTTTCTCAACTGCCATCTCGGACAAACTTGAGGCGGCAGAAAGTTGTAATTTTTCGACAAGCAGCTGCAAACTACCGTCAGAAACGATTATGGATGCTCAACATTTTAATTTTGCCGTAATGTCACCAATTTTAAATTTTTGACAGGAAATTATTTATAAGGCTTGAAATTAAAAAAAAGATTGCTTCCCCCAGCTGCTGCTACGACGCTACTAAATGTATACGTAACGTAACGTAAAGTCCTTCCCGAGCCTTACGGCCCATAGGGCGGCGCTGATCTCCATTTTCTAAGGCCCTCAGCCAGACACCAGTTTTTACTCTGCGAGACCACGGATACGGGGCCAGTGTATCGCGCTGTGTGCCTGTTTACGTCCCAGCGGTGAAGCCGGTACCAAATTATACTGCTTGATGACAGAGGCTCGGTAGTCTAACGGTAATGTGTCGGACTTGTAATCCTGAGGTAACTCAGAGGCGCAGGTTCGACTCCGCACCGCGACACTGCCGGGTAACGATCTTAGACTAAATGTATGGGTGTAATAATTTGCTGTATAGACTTTCGACTTTTTGTGGATTTGTTGGAACACTGTTGCACATTTGTTGTACAACACGTTTTATGCGAAACTTGAACAACCACAGAGCAAAGCGTTGTAAGCGGAGTCTAGTCTTTATCAAACAAACTTTCTCCACTCTTGGCCGTTATTCTAAACTCGCCTGGAAGCATGATGAATGACTATTTGCATGCTGGCGATAGCCTAATAAGGACGGCGTGATGGCGAATGGTATGGGGTCATAGGTCAAGAGGTCATGTTTGACCTCTGTATCGTGCATTCGTTGTCACGTAACGGCTGCTGGCACACACAAACTATTGTGTCACTGAGCAATGATTAAAATATCCAATATGGCAAGGATAGGCCTAAATATCGTAAATTGAGGACAGAATTATGCATACTGTTCCAAGCATAGTGTCGTACCTTGAGACATATGACTGTAGGTGTGCAATTTGGTAAATTAACTTTGGCAGCAGCAGCATCAACAGCATCCCGCGATGCATTATTATCATCATCATCATCGTCGTCGTCGTCAATGCGTTATGCGCATAAATTGGTTTAGCGCTCGCCGCCGCGTCACACACAGTGCGTTGCCGTCGCAGTCGCATTAGCACAGAAACAAGGCACAATATGAACATAGCACAGACAAGATAATTAAACACATCGTCGTTCCTGGCTTCGTTGGTGGTCTAATACCATAGACACCGACTCCACGGGGGCAGTTGCCCCCACAGCCGAAAACGTCTGGGGTCGACGCTCCCACAGAGCAACGTTTGAAACCGTATTGACTGAGCCAATTCTGACACCTCGGCGTCTGATTCAGCCTTAATGAAAGTCGCCGTTTTCTACATCCAATCGAAAGCGAACAGCAAAAGTGCAGATGTGCCATTGCGGACGTGGTTAAAAGTGTACAATTTCAGCTTTAAAATGTGTCAAGATTGTTCGACGGTTGCATTTTTATTATGTTTTACAATGACAGCCACGCATTTTGTTAGTGGTGCTTAGAAAAAATTTTTTGCAGACCCGGTAGTCAGGTTTTAAAACGTAGAAAGAAAATAAAAAGAGAAATGTGGAATAAATGTATAAAAAGAAAAAGAAAAGTGAAAAATGGAAACAAGAAAGTAAAGAAAACCCGAGGTCGCCTCTATGTCGGCGCATATATATCATCTTACAAAATCATGTCATTATCTTTTGGTGCTGATTTCTGTTGCATAGCGTCACAGTCGCATCGTTGGACGTCGTCCATCGGTAGTGTTGTCTAATTTCATATCGATCATCCATGCCACTCGGCTAGCCTCGCACTTTACATTATATCACTAACAAGATGCGTTCACTACTCAACAACTCTCTCCTATTGTCATTGTTTACTGCGTTAGGATTCATCACATTCATCTTTAAATACGAATTAAAAATAACGTGTAAAATTGAATTACCAACAAGGGTGACAATTTCTATAAAAGTAAGTGATAAAACGCATTAGAAACAAACATACCAGTCACACAAGCAGTGTGCGTGAAAGTAACAGCGTACTACTTCCTGGAGCATTAAGATTAAGAAAAAATTACTTATGTAGAAACTTCTTAAATGATTAAGTTTTCACATTATAACGTCGTTGTTACCTTTTTGATTATGATGTTGCAAGTTGCGATCAAAACAAATTTCATGCAAATACGTCAATACACGCAAATGTCGTTTACCTGGTCTACCTCTCTAGAATAATGTCAGGTTAAAGTGCGGTCACACTAGCGGTCTGGACGGCCGAGCAGACCACTATATAGTGTGACCGCACCTTAAGTCCGGAACCCTAGCAAGGAGTCTCTGTATTACTATAACATGTATAGCATTAAGCGGTCGCTCTGAAAGCATCAGCGATGACACCGGCTATTTTGACAGTTATGTCATAGCGTGGTCTATTAGCCTGTTACACTCGTGCTAAAGTCGTTGCCTGAATAAGATACAATTTAGTAGGGACATTCGCATGGCCGCAAGTAACACTGTGTCAAACAGCGGGTCGGTCTCCTTGCGGGAAAGAAAAATTTGGTGGTCGAAAGCTACAGTCGATATTTGCATTGCAAGTGGCAAACGTAGTTCCAATGATTGTGACGCCAGCCCTTCCAAAGAAGTTTCCAGGAAAGCAACATCGGTCGTCGAAACGTCAACAAATCTGATAGGTCAAAGGCTGGAAAATCATACGATGAATTTACACAGCTAATAAATATTCATTGTCACTGCGTCCGTATTTCCCAAAGGACCTGAAGCGAACGACCAAGGCATCTTCCTGTCACGTCTCGGACATGCCGAACTGGACAACGCCTGCCGGGTACGTACGGGCTTATATACGTCGCCGCTAACACTGCAGCTAGGCCTTGCATGGCGCGGACAAGATACGGGACGACCCGTGGTCAGAGGAAGTGATATAAGTCGAGCCAGGTTCAAGCTGGCTCGTAAATTACGCGACGCACGCAAGGGAAAAACGCTTGTCGACGCTTTCTCGAGTTCACGGCGACCCGCGGACCCGCGGTTAAGCTGCGGCGTTGTGTGGACCCGGGCTAACGACGTATATATTACAATACAGACCCCGCGCCGCGTTGTCGTTAAAAAGTCGCGTGGCACGACTACTAAGCACCGCTGTCTGCATGCAGCCGCCGGACTTTCTTTACCTTGCGTACATCCCATAGACCGCATTACCTGTCTTGCCGATCTGTCTGTCCGTCGATCTGTCCGTCTGTTCCGTGCGGGGCTTCTAACTCGAAAACCAAATAGGCGAGAAAGAGCAAAATTGGTGCGAAAGTAAAAACACAAGTTACATCAGTTCAATGATTATCTGAGAAACACGAAAAGGTAAGTAAAATTAGAATACCGTTCCGGGCAAAATCCAGAACAAATCGTTAGCCAGACTTTCACAATTTAAACTAAAAATTATCCTGCGAAACGTTCGCGCCAAGTTTTGTTTTCTGCGCTTTTTTGCTCTCGAGTTAAGAGCCGGTGCGGGAAAGACATACGCGCAGACAGAAGGACGGACGAGCAATACACATACTGCGGCCAATTAGAACGGTCGCACAGCACAAAAAATCTGAAGCTGTCGCAGACGCAGGGGACATCAAAGCAACATCACGAGCAGCGGCAGCAGCCTGCAGTAATGATCGTAAATTCTTATCAGTTTCTTCCCGGCGGACATCGTCGATGACGTGCGTAGAAAAGGGACGTAATTTACGACGAGAAGTCTCAGCATGCGTGGTGTGGAGTGGACAGGGTAATACGTGGACGGTTCTCCCAAGCACAGCGTGCACCGGGCCGTCTCTTTGTACGAGACGCATCGTGCAATTAATCACGGTTTTAACCCGACAAAAACCCGCATCGCACAACCATGGCATACATATTGAGAACCGGCCGCAGTCACGACCGTTAAAGCCGTTAAAGACCTAACTGCACCTACTCAGATTTGTTGCTGCAACAAATCGTGCAACAAAACTGCACATATCAAGATGTTGCGAAAATCTTGCACTAGGCAATTGGTTGATTTCTGCAATCTCGTGTCGTCAATTCGTCGTGCATTTGACTTGCTGTCGGCTTAGGATTTGTTCTGTATCTGTTGTACATCTTGTTATGGGGCACAATGCCCAGCAAATCACCAACAAATCGAATCAATGGAGTTATAGCTTTAATTCGTTTTGGTGCTGACCGTTTACTGCAGTGTTCAATCAAGCGTAAATCGCCAAGAGAATAATCTAATTCTTCGAGTAGCTTCATTTCCGACACACGCCGATTTCACGCGCAGAATATTATACACCTGAGTCTAAAACGTACAGCAAGCAGTTACTGTCATAACTTCGCCGTACAAATAATGAGCATCTCTGCAGAAAATTGCCAACGAAAAAATCGCTGACGATTTCGCAATATTCGTTGTTAATCTGCAATTACATTTGTTCCGCCTTTTTGTGGGTTGCATTTGTCAACTTCAAAGGATAATGAAAATAATGTTAATTGGTGATGACTATTTAAATAAACAAAAGAGTGATGAGTTTACATACGACTGTGGTAAAAAGACAGTCAAATAACCGCTTCGGATGACGTAAAATGACGAAAGGCGGCGAGTGACGAAATTGACAGTTGGCGAATTGCAAGAGGTTACAGAGCGAAATGGCGATGTGTAGGCCTATTGATGGACGTACGAAGCCGACTTGACGAAGCGAGAGTGCAGTTTCGCGCGCGTGGAAGCGTGCAATAGAATTACTGGTCTCAGTCATTAGCGTCGACTTTTAAAAACTATATCGAAGAAGCGAGCTTTCCTCCACACATCCTCCTTTCAATTTTTTTTTACCCGATAGGCCTCTACTTTTCTGTCTTTTTTACTTAACGTTTTCATTTTACATAAAAGACTTTTCTGCTTAAATCAAGCCAGAAAATGGGTAACGCTCTAAGCTCCCTAGCGGGCCCATGCAGGAGAAGCGCGACTGCCAAATAGTTGAGGTAAAATGGCATCTCTCGTGACACTTACTGTAAAAGGTGTTTTAATTACGCGGCGTTGGGACAAAAATCCCTCAGGTTGTGATTGTGAATAGCCGTCATTTTTACATTAACTGTTCGAGGTTTATTAAACAAATGAAATTTAAAACACCTAGAAAATGAATAAACATTCTGTGACACTGACTATCCCGTCTTCTGTCGTTGGCCGGTCACAGCGCACGTCGATGAGTTCTGGGAGCGATTAGTAATTTCCAGGACGCGTTTGCTGTCGGCGTCTGCGGTCTCAATGAGCTGTAATCGAGCTCCGGCTGCCGGTGACACCGGCGGGCATCACACTTGCTGCTGCTGCTGATGATGATAATGATGATGATGTAGATGCCAACGCTGATGGGATGGTATAAGACCGTGGATGCGTGTAAAATACTACGGATGTCATTTGTATTGCAAATAAAAGACCAAAAACGTTGCGTTGCGCTTTGAAAACCCAGAATGCGTAAAAACAGAGTTTGCGGCGCCGCTTGAAAAGCTTACAGCGCTCACTCTGGCCGCCTAGATAACTTTGGGAGAAGACTGGTGTTAATTATAAGCATGTAAAACGGCGAGAAAATAATGATCGTGTCAACCAAATCCTGGAGGCAAACGTTCGTGGACAACAAAGCAGACTCGGAAACAGATGAATGGAGTACAACATCAAGGACTTGCGGCATAACGTGGGGGATACAGAGAATCGTGCTGAATAGAGAAAGAAAACTCGTGTGGCTGACTTTTTTACTTAATAAAGTGTTTACACGATCTAGCAAACGTCCAGCATTAGCACGTGTATTTTGAATACAT
>Ga0209671_1005108_pt1 | contig 13199 bp, 5 predicted proteins | sample WorMetHERISLAND2_2_FD_187401 | JGI IMG/M metagenome (GOLD analysis project Ga0209671, IMG submission 187401) | Marine gutless worms symbiont microbial communities from Max Planck institute for Marine Microbiology, Germany - Olavius geniculatus... | ecosystem: Host-associated > Annelida >... | reverse complement strand
TTGGCTGGGGTTAAGGCGGGGCGCGTTCACCTCTGTCGGGTGGCAGGTAACACTGTGTGATCCCATATGACAAGTGACGCTCCGTAGCTTTGAGATGGGCTTCCCATTAAGAGCTATATCACCACCTTTAGCCTTTTAAACCTTTAAAAGATATGTTTTAGTTGAAATGGCGACAGACTGTTTCATTGTTAAGGCGTGTACAGAGCGACGTAACTGAACAGTTCAGTTCAGTTCAGTTCAGTTACGACCCTTTGTACGCGTCTTTAGAAAAAGCACGAATGCTTGGTTGAAGTCTGTTTCTTATTTTCTTGTGTTCGGATAAAGTGAATGGTCAATATGTTGTAAGACGTGACATGTTCCGAAGTGACAAAACCATCCATCGTTTGCAACTAGAGAAAAGACAACTGTCTGTACAAGGGTTGTTCAACAGATGGCTAAGTACTATGCTGACGCGCTGTAAAAAACGCAGCGAATACTTTATACGCTGTTTATGAAATGCTAAAACATGTTTCATGCTCAACACTGTCATCAGCAAACTTATAGCGATTAATTTTTAAAGAAAGCCCAGTTAATAAGCTATGGGACTATAGGGCCTAGAAATTACATAGTTTAGTTGGAATCCAACAAAGAAATAATACTCATACTCGTATTCATACTCATAGAAATTTGGCAACGACTAACTTAATAAAAAATGCGCATAATAATGACAATGGACTAAAAAAAACTACGAAACCATAAACTAGAAACCGTGACGCAGAGAAGCAAAACCCAAACGGTCATCAGAAAACCACAAGCGGAGTCAAAACTAGAAACAATCTGAGATCTCAAACCTACACCGAGCACGACATTGCCACCTAGCGAATACAAAAAAAACAGCTGCTATTTCCTAACGGTAAAGAATAAAAGAATTTAGAATCCACCAAAGAAACCGGATTGCCATCAAAATCTAACCATTTTATTCTTGTGCTATAACCAACTCCGTTACAAAATTGTTATCAAAATCCGTTTGAGCAGTTAAGCTGACAAACTTGACAAAGATTTACTGACCCAAAAACATAATCTTTTCGCTTCGCTTCGGTGGAGGTAACTGACACACGCATAGCCCCTACTGTATAAGTTATAGGCTCACACACACGCAGAACGCGATATGAATCGTCCGACCGCCCAGCGGCGGCAGTCCACAAAGCAACATTTCATCTACGATGTCGTAAAGCGTGTGTCGAGTCCCAGGCCTTCCCTAAATTGGCGATTTTGCGTTTTTTTCATTTTTTTTGCTACCGCGGTGTGTGCTACTTAGGCATACTTAGACAAACATTTTGGCCACTTGTCTTTAAACTACAGCGATATCGATTGCTAGGGTGCGTACACAGCGACAGATGTGAAATAAAATGAATCAAACTAAAATGAAACACAAGCCTGAGCGGGAGTGACGGTCATCGGCGTCGTTGGGCTGCCCACGTGGCAGCTTGCTGTTGTCGCGCCAACCGTTGTCGTCTCTGCAAGTCGACGCGTTGTTGCCACAAGTCCAGCGTGCGCAGCCGGTGCTCGTGCTGCCGCTGCTGCTGCAGGGCGTGCAGCTCGACTGCGCGCTGCTGCAGATCGTGCTGCTGCTGTTGCTGCAGTTCCCGCAGTCGCAGCTGGTCGGCGACGCGCTGCTGCAGCTCCAGCGACTGCTGACGCTGCTGCTGCTGTTGACGCAGCTGTTCCTGTCTCTGTCGCTCCTCCTGCTCTTGCTGCTGTTTGAGCTGCTGTTGACGACGCTCTTCTCTCAGCAGTTGCTGCTGCCGCCAGCTCTGCTGCTGCTGAAGTCTTTGATCCTGCTGCCAGTTTTGTTGTTGTTGCTGACGATGTTGTTGTTGTTGTTGTTGTTGTTGTCGTTGTGCGCTGCGGTGTTGACTCTGTGGCGGCGGCAGAGTGGCTAGGAAGTTGTGGACCTCGGCGGCGGTGTTGGTCTGTGCTCGTGCAAGCCAGCCGAGCAGTCGTCGGCGTCGTGCGTTAGGGTCATCAGCGGCTGACGGCGTACTAGACGACTCGCTGCTAGCCTCACTCTCCACTGCAGTGACCGCTGGCGTCGTCTGTCGCACCTGAACACCGCCGTCCCCCGTCCCCGCCGGCATTACAATGCATGACTTTATTTTTTGCTTAAACCTTAGTTTTAAACTTTGGTTTTGGACCAATCTCTAATCTGGACGCTAACTCAGTTTAAAACCGATAACCAGTTTCCATGCTATTTACTTGTTGCATTAATTAGGTTTTGAACCGAGTTTTGGTTTAAAACTAAAGTTTGAAGTTAGGCTTAAGCAAATAACATAGTCACCAAATGTATCACCGGCTAGTTAGCGAGATAAGTCAGCCAATACAGCAAAGATGGTGCAGTTTAATAGATTACCTTGTAGATGCCAACATTTTTGCCAGTACAGAAAAATTTGAGAGCAAATAACTAAAACTGAAAAAAAAAGTTTTAGGGTCCAATAAAAAAACCGAAAACACAAGAATTATTCTTAGGCTTTTTTGAAAGCAGGAGTAGTTATATAGCATCGCAGTTTGTCGAAAGTAAGCCTAACTGTAATTAGCCTAAAACTATTATGCTTACTGAACGACTATCAGACAATCAATCAGTGTTCGCACTGCTACGTAAATAATGCCTAAAACAGCATTCGATATAGTGAAGTAAGTTGACTGTTAATTGGCACTGCTCTGTTCGTACAGCGACTGGGGATGATACTCTGCCTATACAGTGCATCCCATATCCTCGCAGAACTATTGCTGTAAGTAGAATCGTTATTATTGAATAAAAGTTGAACTGACTGGCATTGTGGCGGCAGTGGTTACATTAGCTCTGGACAGTGAGCCGTGGCGCCGCGGTGACGGACTGACGAAATGAACTCGGTAATTTGGCCGCCGTCTTTCAACACTGCCGTCTTGTATTTACACACACATTAGGCCTAGATTACCGCTTTATTTTGAAAGTCGGATTTAGATAATTATCTGTCCCATAGCATGAGACATATTATAAAATCATTTACCTGTCTGTTATTCTGTCATTCTGTCTGTAAACACTCCTACGGCCGCAATTTTGATTCGATTTTGATGAAATTTTGCACAGTGATTTGGGGCCCGAAAAGTAAAATGGAGTTTGTTTGGGATAAAAATCTGATAACGTCTTCCTCTATTTTACCCCAATTTAAAAAAATGGCATTACGGACTATGGGGATTTAAAGCGGTATAACTCGGTCCCCGTAAAAGATAATTGCGCGTTGTTTGCACCTACCCCCTATGTTCGAGCAAGGGCTATCCGACGGTGTCATTTAAATTTTTTCTCTGCCGACCCCTGTTGCCATGGCAACGAATTTTGGGGCAAAATTGATTACAACTCGGCCCTCGTAAAAGAAAATTGCTCCCTGTTTGCACCTACCCCCTATTTTCTGGCCCGCGCTATCCGATGGTGTCATTTGAATTTCTCCCCTGACAATCTCTGTTGCCATGGCAACGAATTGTGGGATACAAATTGACTACGACTCGGCCCCCGTGAAAAATAATTGCACGCTGTTTCCACCTGCACCCCTATCCGATGGTGTCATTTAAATTTTTCCTCTGCCGACCCCTGTTGCCATGACAACGAATTTTGGGACAAAATTGACTATACCTCGGCCCCCGCAAAAGATAATTGCACGCTGTTCTCACCTACCCCCTATTTTCGGGCCCGGGCTATGCAATGGTGTCATGTAAATTTCTTTCCTGAAGACCCCTGTTGTCATGGCAACCAACCTTTTTTATTCAAAGACAAAATTGGCTGCAGGCTCACAAGAGCGTCAAACGCTGAAACGCAGCTGCTAGGCTATATGGCGTGGCAATGGGACAGATACCTCGTTCCACAGAACGTACTTCTAGTTGGAAATTAAAAACCTATACAGTGTAGGCCTACAGTGTGTGCCCAAAAATTACCCTCCACCCTGATGGGTTGTGAAATTTTTCAAAAACTAAAAATTTTAAAACCATAATTTACTAGCATATTCTGCGTTCAAATCTACCTATAACTACAAAGTTTTATGCAACTGCCCCCAAACTCTGAAGAATTTATGCGCGATTACCCACAGAACCTTTACATTGCACAATGCAGTTCCGTTTTATCTGTACAACGGTTGTGCAGTGTAGGCCTATAGAAACACGTCTACGCTGTGGATTGTTTTGTACCACGTCGAATGCCGGCTGCGGGCAGAGGAGTAGAGGTGGTCGGTCCGTGGTTGGACTGAACCTTGTATTGGCTGGTCATTCGAGCTTTATAGCAGCACGGCGACGATGCAGTTACACCAGCTGACGTCACCGAGGCTGGATAGGCTTAATGTCTATACCGCGTTGCATCAACTTGTTTCTGCCATTCGACGTCGCGGTCGGTCGCCGTCGCAATCTTCGATTCATTCCAGGCTCCAGACATTATCCCTTTCCGCTGTTCCATTCTCACACCTGCATTGTTTCCAACAACCTTCACAACGGTTCATTTATCTATAGTGTTGCGAGTGTGCGCGTGGACTTGGAAACCCAAATCCCTTCCATTTAATTTGAACATTCTTTCTTAGCGTTTGCTTCGTACAAATTATGTAGGCCTATACAAATAGCATTTGCCTGTACAAAATTTTGCTCGTCGTGTTGAGTCATACTCATATGTATATAGGGCTATACATTACGGGTCTTTCGTTCGTCCATCTGGGTTCCTATTCCTATCCTAACACGAAAACAGCAATCCTTGAAAAACCATAGAGCCTAATCGGCATGAACGTATCCCCAGAGTTGGAGCCAATTTTTAGGTCAAAAGGTAAAATGTAAAGGTTGAGGTTAGGGTTAGAAACGCGCAGTACAGTGGGCAAGTGTAAAATACATGTGCAAAACTGAGCAATCGCTCATTCCGTGGTTAAAAGAGCACCAGCTACCATCTCCAGGAATTATACACGACAAGCTTATTTGGGGTTCTACGTCTGTCAGACAACTCCCAAAAATTCTACAATAAAGCACGGCCTCTAAAGTTGCGTGTTTACCTTTTCACTTGATCTTACATCACTGCAGCGGCGTGACGTCCGAAGGTTGCTATGACAACGTATCTTCATCATGACGATGCTGGCTTTTGTTTCAATCTATAACAGTAGGCCACTATCAGTCCAGTTTGATCCTCTCACATGCCCTCACTGTCACACCTGACCTCTACGTACAGATTAATCAATCATAACTGCCCAAGAAGCAAAGCTACTTGAAGTATTGCAAGCTTATAAAAGCGTTTGACAGCAAAGGCTTAAAATGCAGCGTTTAGAACTGAAAGACTGAGAAATGATGCAGTCTCGATACGACTTTCTAAAAAGCCAGGTAAAACTGACGAATGTTATAAATGCATTCTACTCGTCTTACTATCTCAACTGCCTTCCCGAAATCAAGCCGCGTCTTTTGAAATTTAAAAACTAGTATTTCTCGGTGGAATACAAAAAAAACTCGCAAACGGATTAGTTGCCTTCATTAAGTTGTGTTCAAAGCGACAAACATGAAATGAAGTAAAATGAAACTTCGAAATGAAATAAACGGTATTTCCATTTCAGTCGCTTCGTACGCTTCTTTTAGGGTGTTTGCTGCGACTCAGTGCAGGAATTAGCCTAATATCCCGTTTACACGATCGAGCAAACATCGAGCTAGCTCGACGAGCTATGGTAATTAGCATGCCATTAGCAGAATGGGCGGGTTGTAATTGGAAGGCCTGTATAACACGTGATCAGCTGTGGGCTAAGCCTAGGCCTACATTTGAGCCAGGCAGTGTTTGAATTGTGAAAAATTAGCTGGGTGGTTGAACTTTTCGACGGTCGGAGCCCGACCAAAATTGTGATACAAACTGTATGTATATAGTATATAGCTAACCCCCAGAACATAATTTGACAATGTGTTAGGGGGGTTGAGAAAACAGTTTGGGGGTTGACCCCCCGGCAATTCAAACACTGGAGCCAGGGGCGGGGTTCCATCAGGCCTGCTTGATGTTTGATGTTTGCTATGTTTTATGCATGCTTCATATTTGCTCGATGTTTGCAGGACGTTTGCTCGATGTCTACTCGATGTTTGCTCGATCGTGTGAACAGGGTATAAAAAACTATGAGGGGCGGAAGAGATGTCAGTACACGTGCATGATGTTACGGAACACTGCCCAAAATCTGATTAAAAACAAATACACATGGAATAGTGAATAGCTACAGGTGGTGATATAGCTCTTTATGGGTAGCCCATCCTAGAGCGTCACCTAACGTATGGGATCACAGTGTTACCTGCCACCCAACACAGGTGAACGCGCCGCGCCTTATCCACAGCCAGATAGGCTGGTACTCGATTTACCTACCTCAAAGGGATGGAAGGCTGAGTTGACCTAAGCGGCTGGTTACATACCGAGATGGTTTACATGCTCGCAGGCAGTCACCCATCCAAGTACTAACCTGGCCCAGCGTAGAGTAACTTCGTTAATCGGATGAAACACGTTATCGCTACGCCACGCCACCAACCAGTAAACAGCCTTATAATGAAATGGTTAAGTGCAAGTAAATGTCTGCCTTTGCGGACAAAGTATCTTTGACGACACTGTAAAAACTGTGTAGTAAGCCCTACTGACATAACGGTGTCTGCATATGGGAGTTAGTACTGACACCCAAGACAACAAAATAAGTCCAACGAGGTTGTACTAGGGGTGTTAAAGACATCAAATAGGGGTCAACCTCCCAACAGACTGCTGCCAACAACTCCCACACTGCTGCCATCAGTCCGACTGTTAATTTGAAACAAAACAATTCCTCGAATCTAATATCCGTACAGTCATCGAAATCTATTGATTGGTTTACGCGCCACGCCCCACTTTTTTGAAAAATGTCGTCAAAATCTGTTTATAATTTTTACCCGCGAGAGCTAGTATAGCTATAGCGCGTATTAGCTATGGTAATTCTGTCTTGGTGTCTTTTGTCTGACACGTCCCGGTACCGTTCCAAGTCCAGATGAAATAGATACTTCGGGTTTTCACCGTATGATAGCTTAGAGTGTCTAGTATTTTGTGACAAAATTTCATGCCGCTGGGCGAGAGGGTCCCCCGAACGAAAAAAAGAAAGAGGTGCAACCCCCTGAAAAGACGTTATTTTACCGCTATTGGCTTGTCTAGCGTAACAATGGTTGCAGATAGGCACAGACATGCTGCTTATCATAACAAGCACTGATGACGAGCTTCTTAGGAATGTCAACATCGATGACCTTGAATGATCTTGAACCCCCAAAATAGGGGGTTTTAGTGAATTTTCGCGATTTCGGTCTGCAACACACATTTCAAGAGTGAATTGCGCCAAAATGGCCGGTTGACTAACCAAAATCAAAAGATGACCAGAATCAAAAGATGACTGACCAAGAGAACTTGTGTGTGAAATTTTCAGTATTGAAGAAAAGATTTTAGCAGTCCAAGTCCGGTCACTCTAGGTGCCAAAAGGCCTGCGCACGTGGGTGTCAAATAGATACATGTACCTCTTTAAAAAGTGGTTATTAATCCGCTATTTGTGTGTCTAACATGAAAATGGTTGCAGACAGCACAAGACATGCTGCTTATCATAACAAGCACTGATGACGAGCTTCTTAAGAATGTCAACATCGATGACTCTGAATGACCTTAAACCCCCAAAATAGGGGGTTTTAGTAGTTTTTTGCGATTTCGGTCTGCGACAACATTTCAAGAGTGAATTGTACCGAAATGGCTGGAAATAGACTAAGATTACCTGCGAATAGAAACTGCTATAGGCTCTCGCGCGACTCATGAGCATTAGCTCAGATTTCTTGTTTAACATAATTGGGTAGTTCGCCAGAAATGGTCACAGACACACCTGAGTATAGGATACATAATGGTGCGGGCTGCGGCTGATAACGACATGACACGTTCACTAGCGTTAATTAGTTTTATTACAATACTCAACAGCATTTCGTATTTTCGCGGTGAAAATCGGCCAACCACCGCAGGGGACGAGTTCAAAGTGCAAATGAATCACAAACAGTCAGTAGCAGAACGCACCTATTCAGTGGGTACATTTTTAACGGCACATCAGCAAAAAATATGCCATTCATCGCCATGCCTTTACAGCTCAACTACTGGGATAACAAGTAGCATAGGTGGCGACATCAGGAGAAATCACTGGGGAGGGGTGTCTCGCTTTCCCCTTCCCACCCTTTCCTACACCCATTCTCCTTCCCTTTGTACCCTTCTCTTGCTTCCCTTCTTCCCACTCCCAAACCCGATCACAGGGTCTGGGGATTGCTATAAGCGTTTCCAGTCCAGTAGAACCACAAATGTGAAATTCTGCAAGTGACAAAAAGTGGACAGTTTCAGGTATTAATGTGTACCTGTACGTCTACTAAGAATCGTTCGGCGGTCAGACTGGCATATTTTCACACGGCACTTTTCAGTTTTCAGTTTGACTGTACAAAAAAGCCACTTGCATTAAGGTTGAGCCAGATGTCGAGATGCAAAATCACTGTAAATCAGCTCATTCTACCGTTGCAAAAATACTCGGAAATCGAACGCCCGTACGTGGGGGCAACCCCTCACGTCACCAAAGGCTTCCGTGGAGCGATGCCCCAATGACGCCGGCGCCTATGCTAAGCAGCGTAGTGTGTGTTTGGTACGTCATGCCATCGATGGCATTCAGCAATGCATCAGCATCATCATCATCATCGTAATCATACGATATTATTTGCCCAACTTATAACAGTATAAAACAGCGTGTACACACACAAACAACGTGGAGGGGCAACGAATGCAGAAGTGACAATGAGTGAGTGAGTGATCGAGTAGGGTTTAACGTCCCACCCGACACAGTATAGGTCAATTCGGGGACCGCCTTTCCAGGCAAATGCACAGATACATAATAATGGAACAGTAACTTTAAGCTTTACAACAATGAAACACAAAGTTTAACCTTTACAGAAAAACCTAATATGGAAAATAAAACACAGAAACGACCTAAACCTAAAATTGTAAGAACTTCCCGCCGTTATTATTGTGCATATTAAACTGTAATAACAGTTCTAATGATCTTCCGTGTTATCCTCAAGACAGTCGTCAATCTCATAATGCTGTATATTGGAGGACATGGGGCCAGAAGTGGGTGGTGGGAAATTTCACAGATGTTGTCGGGATTAACGTCAAACGTCCACGTTACTTTTTCTCACCAAAATGCACAGAAAAACAAGATACCGTAATTCTGTTTCTGCGATTGAAAATATGACAACAGAAAGATGCGCTGACACTTTTGCTAGCTGTTACGTGCACAGTCCATGAGTTAAATAACACCAGTTACGCAGCAGCGCTGCGTTTCACGCTTAACTACGTCGTGTGTGTCTATACTGTTCTGACGATGATGCCACACATAATGACATTTACAAAAAGACCCATAAAGTATGAACAAACGAGCAGTTTGATGTCAGAGAACTGGAATTAAGGCTTCCGCGTGTGTGAGAAACAGAGCATGCAGCGTCATGCGGTAAAAACAACAATCTGGAACGACGTGCAACTAAAATTAAACGACCGAAAACCGAACAAATCAGCACTAACAAAACTAAACTCTGATGAATGGAGCGAGCCAACGGCGCTGCAGGTTAAAAAATTACGCGGGGCAGGAAGTCGCATTTTTTTTGACCGACAAATTCCCAGCAGAAAACATCATGGATGCTCGCTTTCAATTTTTGCCCTTGAATTTTCATGTAATTGGGACTTTTGGGCCCCAAATTTTTCATTGTGGACAAAAATTTTCTGACAACCCAAAATCCAGTGAGAGTGGGGGCATCTCCCGGCCACCCCCCCTACCACGACGCCACTGGACATGGCTAACCCCAGTACTTTGTGGTTAGTTGAAGCAATCGTTAGTAGTGTTACAGACAGCTGGACAACTGTTGTTGACGTATACACAACGTCTAAAAAAACCAGCAGCAGCTGTGTACAGAAACAATGCCAATATACACGGCCTCATAATAAAATCAACAGTTCGTGTTCGCCTACATGTTGCCGTTTCAGCAGACATACACTGATGCAATATTTGATGCAATACGTAATGTGTACAGCTACTATCGAGGGCTGGCAGTCGCCGGTTTCTGTTAACGGAAATGCTGTCAGACGAGACAGATTTCAATCGTTAACAGTTTGAAAACTGTCGCGTCTGTCATCAGCTTTAGTGATTCGTAGCAGTTAACAGTTGCTGATGACGAAATCAGCAGCATTGGTTGAAAAACGTATTACTGATGAACCATGAAACGTCTTGAATACAAAGTTTCAGTTCTGCTTGTAGCATTAAGCCCAAATTCCATTATGTCGACTTTCAGCAAAACTTCCCCACGAGGAAAGTCGTGGACACAAATCACGAAAGTCACGGACACAAACCATCTCCATATGTTGAGATGTTTACGACAAAGTCGGTGACAAGTCCGCGACAAACCTGTTTGTGTCGCTCTTATGGAATTTAGCCCGTTACAATGCACGGTGAAAGTCGGCGACAAAGTCCAGGACAAGTTCGCGACAAAGTGGCGGACACAAATCATGAAAGTCGGCGACGTGATTTGTGTCGCAACTTTCATGACTTGTGTCCGCGACAAGTCCGCAACTTTGTCTCGAACTTGTTCCAGACTTTGTCACAAAGAACAAAGTCAGCGTAATGGAATTTGGGCTTTACAAGACAACATGACAGAAGGAAGACATTGGCTATTAACAGCAATGCGATAATGTGGCTGTAATAAATCCTGCACTATTTGTTTAGTCGTGCTCAACTTAATTATGACGAAAACTAAATAAAGTGAACATTGAATGACAACTGAACCAATGCTATACATTGCTGTTAATGGTGAATGTCAACGAGAAAGCCTACTGCATTTGTTCAGCCGTCATTAGCTGCTAAACCGTCATGAGAAATTTCGTCTTCACTAAGTCCGTTATAAGCTTACACAGAGTCATAGTTCAATTCAACATGACCACAATGAATACACATCAGCACAGAACTCGGCCAAACAGCCAAAACAGAAAACAAGGTAAGCACGACAACTTAAACATGCCACTAACTCGCGCCCAGACAATGTACGCACAGCCTGAAATTTGCAGACGTACAAAACATTAGCCGGACATTGTCATCTCAACGTATTCATGCGAATCTGATGCAGGTAAGTATGCAGTGCACAAATCTACAATGGTGCACTTGAAACTGACACTGATGGTTGGCTTAGCTAACTACACATTGTATGGAAGCACTCTGGCAGCTATATATGCACCGAATGACACATCATATACTATAGGAAAATTAACAGTGCAAAGATAAGCAGAGAAACGTGCATTTTATTCATCTACAACTCTTCATCTTGCCCTAATACTAAACTTAATGCCATAATTATAAAACAAATACCAAAAAACTTTTACATTATGCAAGCACAAGTTAGACACAACAGTGCGATGTAATTGAAGTCGTTTACGTCAATAAATATGTATGATGCAACAGTAAAAAAATGTTTCAAAACCTCTCCAATCCTGTTCATGTGCTAAGTAGCATGGTAGTGCAATAATGTCAGTATTATCAATACTGCCAAAGAAAGATTACAGGCATTTGGCAAAGCAGTTAAAATATTCAAATCAGACACTTTTCATGCCAGCAACAGACATTAATACATGTTCATAATTATGCAATATACTAAACTGCTTCAGAATTAAATATGAATTAATTCTCTCAGGCACAGCAGCACTAAGCTACAAAAAGTAACAAAACACATAAGTAATGTCAGACACACGCACACATAAAAAAGTTTGTCTGCAAGTGAAGTTGTTACTTTGGCACAGAAAACCAACAACAGCATAATGAATAACTCAGACCAACAACGTGATATTCTACAGGGTAGGCTAAAAATGAGCGAACTTGTTTTTGTGAGAACTTTGTCAAATCTCCACCAAATTTAATAATTTTAGGCATACAGGTAGCCAAGGTACACTCAATGTCTCAACGTCCTTACCTAATTTATGTCAGCACACTACCGTGTAAAATGCAGATGCTCCAAATTGTTGCATGATGCTTAGTTGTTGTCACCGTAAAAGTTCTAATGACTTAATTAAGCACATTATAAACTAAAATGTGACTTATTTAGCAGAATTATAAATGTGTGTAACAACATGCTTCCAAATTTTTAAAATTTATGCCCAAAATGTACACATCGGCTTAGCAGTGATGCCATGGCTGATAGCGGCATTAACGATCAGCTGATCAATATCATAGCACTCATTCATGGATTCATGGATGTGTTTTGAGCTCATAAGTCAGCTATTTTGTTGGCTGCTTTTTTAGCATAAAATATTTAATACCACAAAAATATTAAATCACGTGACACCCTCTGTCGAATTGATAATGAAAATCTGAGCAATCTGATGCTGATAATCACCACATAATGTAACAATTTGGAGTATCTGCATTTTACATGGTAGTGTGTTGACATAAATTAGGTGCAGTGGACAATGAGTGTATCATACATAATTCTATCATCTTGGCTGTCTGCGTGCCAAAATTTATCAAATTAGGTGAAGATTTGACGAAGTTCTTACAAAAACAAGTTAAGTCATTTTTTGGGCCCACCCTGTAGACAGCTAATGCCAGCCATACAGCATGCAATAATACTACTACTAATAATAACTGAATTTCGTATTGTGGAACACAAAGTTTAAAAAACTACAAAATCAAGTTACAGTTCAAACTCGACAAATTTCTTCTCAACATCCTACTGCGAACCAAGTGTGACATTTGAAGCACCAGTAACAATGAAGAATATCACCGATAACTCATTGTAAATGAGTGAGTGAGTGAGTGAGTAGGGTTTAACATCCTGCCCGACACAGTAAAGATCATTTCGGGGACGGCCTTTGCAGGCAAAATGCACACAAACACATCTATAGTAATGCAATGGTAAGTAACCCAGCCAATCTCATTGCCATACAATCACATCACCAACATAGTCAATAATGACAAAATTTGCATTAGACATAGCATGCACCGATCTTACGCAATACTCCAGTACCTATTTCAATACGTGACGGGTACCTGGTTTTCTAGATACCCGCATGTCAAAACAGCAGCTCAGATGCAAGTTGGAGTGACAGTCTCGGTGAGCTGTGGAACAAAGCACCCTGTTAGAGT
>Ga0209671_1005107_pt1 | contig 13203 bp, 6 predicted proteins | sample WorMetHERISLAND2_2_FD_187401 | JGI IMG/M metagenome (GOLD analysis project Ga0209671, IMG submission 187401) | Marine gutless worms symbiont microbial communities from Max Planck institute for Marine Microbiology, Germany - Olavius geniculatus... | ecosystem: Host-associated > Annelida >... | reverse complement strand
ATTAATACCTGAATTTTGAAAATAACAAACATCGGCCAAGGTCAATTATGGAAAAATAACCTTGAAGAGTTCGTAGAGGAGATTTTCGTGCAAAATTCAGGAAGTAACTTCCGGCCGCAAAAGATGGTAATGGTGGTAAATGAATGGCGGTCAAAATTTCATTTTTCTTTAAAACATTTTCGTAGTAATTGGAAAAAAAATCATGGATGTGAATTGTTCGGTCACCTTTTGAGCTGACGATCTTCAGCGTCGCATTCAATGCAATCAGGACCGGAGGTAAATCTGCTGTGGGATCGGAATGACAGATATTCCCACCAATGGTACCCATATTTCGTATCGGAGGGCTGCCTATTTTTGATGCTGCTTCGGCTAAAAATTTGTATTTTTCTTTTATTAGTGGGGATGATGCAATATCACGATGGCGACAAAGGGCTCCAATAACCGCGCTTCCATCTCTTTTTCTTTCAATTCTGTCAAGGCCTTTAATTGTCTTTAGATTTATAATTTGCTTCGGGAAAAGCAGCTTATTTCTGAGCATGACCAGCAAAGAAACTCCACCAGCGAGGACTTTGGCATCATCGAATTTGTCGAGAAGCTCGCATGCTTTAGCAACTGTTTTTGGTTCAAAATAATCAAAGCCGTTCACGTCAACCCTCGTAAGAAAGAATCCTTAAACCTCTGAGGTGCTTTCAATAAGTAAGCTTGCTGCTAATATTTTGATTTTTGAGCTTTGCTCTGATGGACTGGGCAAATTGTTCTGCCATATTTTTGGCTTTACAATTTATAATGCTGTCGCCAAACTTCAACAAACGCCCAATGAGGTTAACTTTTGAATGGAAATAAATTTCAGTTTTCGTAGATTCTAATTCCTTAAGCGCAACAAAATTATTGGCGTGGATCTCACTCGCCATCAGGGAATCATAACCTTTGATTGTAGAACCGAAAAAATTAGGGGGGTGGGATCTGGTGATATTTATCCATATTTCAAAATTAGTTGTTATTGGGCCAACTTTGGCATTCATACAGGCGATATATGAATTTTTTTCTTTTGATTTTAAGTTAATACATCCCGGTATGCATTCAGCCAGAGAATTGGTATCAAAAAGAAAATTCCATGCTCTCCCCGCAGTAACATCCACAACAAATCTTTCTTCTAAGACCATAGATGCTCCAATCAACAAAAGACATAACAAATTGTAATCTATAATGATTTACCAAATAACTATCACAGATATCTTTAGAAATCTACAGAAAATAATAACATTTTTGGAAAATTCTGGGGAGTTGTTAGGTGTTAATTCACGAAAGTCAAAACTGTGCCCAAATTGTGCCCGTCAAGGTCAAATATTTCCAAACATTTCCAAACGAAACCAAAAGTTGGTTGAAAAAGTTGAATAGATTCAACTGGTTGAAATCACATCCTTTTTAAATCTAGGGATTCTTGCACTTCGAATCCGTAGGCCGCAGGTTCGAATCCTGCCGGGCGTACCGAATGATCAAAAAATAGTGAGTTGCACTATATATGCATGACTAATTCTACGAATAATTAAAAAGTGAATAGGCGGGATTTAGCAACACTGATTTTAGCTATGGTTGTTTTATTTATAAGGATGCCAATTAAGGATCTGTATATTTACATTGAAGGAGTCCTTACACAACGGAATCCACAGTCCATGTTTCTATAGTATTCTGTCAGTTTATTAGTACTAGTATTGCGGCAAAATTCCGGTCCTAAATCCCAAGAACCACCACGCACAATTAATAAATTTACTTTTTTATCCGCCTTTTTGGATCGAATTTCTCCATGTATATCGCTTGATATTTTGCTAAAAGTAAATAAGGTTTCTGTCCATTCCCAAACATTGCCACTTAGATCAGACACACCTTCAGGCGTATCACCCTTTTTAAATATTCCTACTGTTGCTACGGTTCCAATCCCAGATTCTGAGTTGTTACAAAGATAATTTTCATATTCATCGCCCCAAGGATACATTCTCTGCTCAAATCCGCATGCAGCAGCTTCCCATTCAGTTTCAGACGGAAGCTTATAAATAAAACCATCGTTCATTGAGTCGGTGAGCCATTTTGTAAATGCCATTGCTTCATACCAGGATACACCAGTGACTGGAAAATTAGAACAGTTGAGTTTTTTATTTAACCAATATTCAGGTTCATTATATTGATTTGAATTAAGCCATTGGAAACCATCGCTTGTCCAAAATTCTTTTTTACTGTATCCGCCAGCTTTTATGAATTCATCAAACCACATATTGGTAACAGGGAATTTACTTATTTCAAAATTCTTCAGCTTGTATTTTCCCGATGATAAATTATATTGGCCACCTTTGATAAAAACAAAATCCTTTAAATCTCTGGGATCACCAACCAACCCTAAAATATTACCAGCTTCATAAAGCAACCTTGGGTCCTTTTCCTTATTTATTACTTCCAGCATATTCATTGTTGTTAACTTTAATACATTTTTATCTCTTCTTCGTGAATAGATACCAAAGATTGATCTTGAAGCAGTAAACCATTTTCTATATGGCGGAATATCGTGTTCTTTAAGTGCGTTTTCGATTATCTTGTTAGCCCACCTTTTATTTTCAGTACTAAGATAGCTTATATAAAGCTTTATCACCTCTTTGAAATGATCTTCCTCCCAAAATTCATTTATAGCTTTATCATAATCTATCGAGTTAGAAACAAGATACCTAGCTGTCAAAAACTCCTGAATAGATAAATGAACGAAACTATATTGCCCATCCAAAAACCTTAATAAACCCGTATATTCTTCTATTTTATAAAATTCTTGTTGTAGTCTATTTCGATATTCTTTATTATTTTCTGAGTTGTGCTTTTTGGAAGTTTTCGATAAGATTTGAATTGCATCAATTTTATCTATTGCCGTGTATGAATTGCTTAGCATATAAAAGGCCAAGTTTTCAAGAAACTCAATTATTTTATCAGAATCAGAAAATCTTCGTGAAATTAAATTATTAATAACTCTTGAATATAATATCGCTTCTTGCTCTGGCAATTCTTTTCCTTCGTGGTATATAATACAAAGTTCAGTGAGTAATAGTGGGTTGTCAGCCATAAAGGAAATTGAAGGATTATTTTGAATTGTAGCAATTAGGTTCTTTGATATTTGTTCTGAAAAAGCCAAATTATCTGATAAATATGTTGTATAATAGTTCTTTATAAAATTAGTTATTTGTTCATGATTAAAAGGCAATAATTTAAACATATTGTCGGCGAATCTTTTTAGTAAAGAACCTTCAACTGCAAATGGACGTGTAGTAAAAATAAACTTATTCCCACTGTTTTTAATAATATAATTATGAAAGGAATTGACGAGTAAATTACGTTGAGGCGAGGGAAGCTCATCTAAACCATCAAGGAGAAAAATTGCTCTCCTTTCAGCACAAAATCTTTTGACTAAATCAATGTCAAGCCCATTACTAGATTTATTGAAGTAATCAGAAAGTATTGATTCTATTTCAATTTTCTGTTCATCCACAGTATTTTTTTGTTGAAAAAAATCTATTAAATCACTTGCAAAAATAAGAATCGGAAGCCATCCACCCAGATTCAAATAATCGGATTTGTTAACAACATTATTTGCTATACGTTTTAAAAACATCGTTTTCCCAGATCCGGGTTCTCCTATTATAAGTAGTACATCTCTCTTTGATATTGTATTTTCAATATTTATTGCAGAACTTATAGCACCAGGTTTTTTATCTAACGATTTGTAATCTTGCTCTATTGCATGAAGAGGCACGTATATATCGTCAGCCTTTACGAGCGAAACCGAGCCGTTTCCATATAAAAATGAGCTATCTATATTTGAACATTGTCCAACTATCCAGTCTATGTATATTTTGGGCACAGATAAGATAGACTCTTCCCATGGATTGATGGATTCAAAAAGTCTCTTAGTGAAATTTTCATAACTTTGAGTAATGGAAAGCCTATCTTTGCTGTGTTTTTCTAATACTGCGATTTCTTCCCCATATGCATATCGGGGTAAATGTTGTATTTGAATATCATCAAAGTATTTATCAAGCTTGCACTCTGAATCTGAAAGGTCATAAATCTCCCTAAAAAGATTTTCAAACAAATTTTGGTAACCATCAACTTTCTTTTTTCGATTTCCGTAACGCCAGAGCTTGCGCAGATCATTTTCGGCTATCTCGATTCTTGAGGGAAGAGGGTAAACAATTAGTGGGCGAAAGTCATCAGAAGCTTTTCTAAAAGTTGCCGCATCCACTATCAGACTTGGCAAATTTGATAAGCTTTGCTTATTCGGTGTGAAAACGACAACAAGATATTCGGGCATTAGCATTGTGCAAATACCGCTCGTGTCAGTCAATCCTGTACGAGAGTCGATTAAAATATACTTATAAAGCTTTGTGAGCTTCTCGGCTAGTAGTTTAAAAAAAAGTGGCACTTTAATATAAAACCCTTCCCAATCAAATGTGTTTACTCTTGAAGAATAATTTTCATCAAAAGCCCCTGCTTTAATAAAGCTTAAATTCGGTATATCGGATTGTAAAATATATTTTGATAAATCCAGTGACTCGAGAATTTCTTTAGTCTCCTCCTCAGAGAGAATATTTTTAAAACTAGGATTTTTTAAAATTGCTTTTCTCTTATCCCTAAAGAATTCAATTAGGCCTGGTTGTGATATAAAATCTTGGTTGTTACAACAATCTGTACCATAACGTTTTTTAAATTTAGTAGAAAAAAATCTATGTAATCCTGGGGCTTCTAAGTCCCAGTCGATCATTAAAACTCTATTTTTCACTTTGGTAATTTTAGCTAATAGACATGCAACATTTGCAAGGGCCATCGTTCTACCCGTACCGCCCTTGTATGAATAAAAGGTTATGATTCTGCCTTGAATATTTTTATTAGTTGCCATTCTTTTCTTTTCTAAAAGGGAAGGGCTGAGTGTATTTTTGATAATTTTCAAACGCCGATTTTTCAGGAATATCAAAATGATCACAATCTAATAAACGATTATGATTGGCAATGGTTGATGCTATGTTTTCAATACGTTGAATTATTTCTTGTATTTTTTGCCTGTAGTGATTTGTTCTGTAATAATTGCGACCAGTTATCAAAATTCTTGAAAAATCGATATACTGAATTTCAGATACACATGTTGGCAAAAATTCATCCTTTTTTAATAATACAGGAATAATAGCACTAAAATCCGAATCGGGAAGGCGTTCTAAAGTAAGGAAATGCATAGCTGCCCATTCCAATCCGCACCAAAAATGTGAGGGATGGTAATAAATAGGAGCACATATTGCTACCATTGAGATGCTTTTACACAAAGCATTCCTTAAGTTCCTCTTCCAAATTGATCCTCCTGTAATTTCGCTATCATCAAGAAAAACCCTTGGATTCGGTATAGACAACGCTAATGATTGTTCGATTGCCTCTTTCAGTCTTATCGCACAGTCTGAAATATCTTTGTTGCGAGTATGAGGCCAGCTGATGAAACAATGATATTGATAGCCCGCATCTACAAGCCACTGATCAATATCAGGAGTTAATTGCATTATTAACCTCGTTGTCCAATAAAATTATAAAATTGGTGAGACTTACTAAAACGTAGATGCATCTATGTTAAACAGTAACCTTTTGATAATTTTATATAAAATTAATTATAGAGACGTCAAGCATAATATTGAGTGTCGTTGGCTGTACTTTTACGAATTGTCCTCCACTTTTTTCCATTCACCGGCTTTCCGTTAAGTTTATGATTGGCCAGCAAAGATGTGTAACTAACAGCTCTTTGAGAAAATGGCTTCAGGACTCGCTGCCAATTTTTGTATGTATTCTGTGGTTGAAATCATCCAAAATTTGTAAAAATGATTAAATCATTATATTCATTAATTCAATATCTTAAAAAATTTAACGAGTTGAAAAACCAGAGAATTCTGACTTTGAATCCTTTCGGTAGTGAATTTAAAATTGAATCTAAAGGATGAATGTGTGGTTGGACTGATAGGTTGATCCTTTGAATGATACTGGGTATTAAGTACCATCGTATTTGTACCTAAATTGTGCCCGTCAAGGTCAAATATTTACAGATAATTCCAAATGAAACCAAAAGCTGCTTGAAAAAGTGAAATAGAATCAACCGGTGGTATTCACACAGTATTTTCGAATTTTTAAAAATTGGTCTGGAAAGTATCCGTGTTGGAAATTCGATTCTGTCCCTTAGCACTCAAATAAAATCAAGGGATTAGCATAATTTGCCAAACTTTTTTTACTGCATTGGCTAACGGCTAAAGTGCTCAAGAATAAATTTAGTCTGATATTTTCTTTGCTTTGAAAACATTAGACAGTGAGTATAATCAACTGAGGTATTTTTAGGCTCTATCCTTTCATTTGCTGTATCCGAGCTATAAATCAAATCCCTTATCCTGTCCATTTTCGGGCATTGTCATGAAAGCTAAATTTGGTGACACCGCTCTACTAATCAATTTTCTCTTCATCCTACCGCCCAACCACGACATAAGGAGACCAGAAGTCCGGCTCACGATATCTTCCATCGGGGTGTGTGATGAAATAGAGACGCGTATTATGCAGAGCCTCTGAAGGTTCAGTACTGTGTATTGAACTCAGCAAATGTTCATAGAATTTTTCCATGAAAATTTTGGCAGAGCGATCAGCGATAGATTGAATGGTCATTAAAACAGAGCGGGCTCCGGCGATTCGAAATGCTTTCACTAAACCGTACACCCCCTCAGAATAGTCTACCACCCCTTTTCCGGTATCGCTGCCGGAGAGTGATACCAGTTCAGTTCCTTGAAGATTGAGGCCTAACACCTCAATACCAGTGAGCAGACCGTCTTCGCCATGTTCGTCAACCAATCCACCGAGGCCGTGATTGGCGCCAGCGAGAGCTATGCCGGAGAGCACGAGCGGTAGTTCTTCGGACATACCAGCTAAGTCCCCATCTCCAAGGAAGAAGCTATGGGTTGAAAGGTGAAGGATTTTGGGGGGCTGCTGCAGGCTTTTCAGCCTATGCTCGGTAGCTTGTTTTCCTTTGTAGACGATCGCTTTTCCACTTTTGTTGTTGATTCTAAAAATCTCCGCGATATAGGATACTTCAAAACTGCTTTGTGGGAGATACGTAAATTTTCGAAGCTTGTTGGCAGGACTCATTTTTAGGTTGCTAATTTGATTGCCGGATTTAGATTTTTCAGAGGTGACAGTGGATCGAAGTTCACCGTAGTCAATTCCACCGAATGCGATCAAATTTTTATTTTTTGAATATTCAGGCATTAGTAAAAGATCCCGGCCGGTTAAGATACGGTTGACCTGATGGTGTTGTACAAGGTACATGCTATCCGGTAGACGCAGAGCGGCGAAAGAGATCAGATTTAAGAAACCATCCGGGGCGATAAAAAGAGTTTTTAGATTTTGGATCTGCTTATCGAACATGCCCAATAGATGCGTGTAGGCTGTCTTGGCCCCCTTTTCTGATGGATTAAAGGCTTTGAAAATCTCTTCCCACCGGCCCAAGTCCATAAAATAGAGTTGCTGTTCGGCTTCGATATCGGATGTCAAAAGATAGGCAGCAAGACGAAGCTCGCCCACTCGGCCGCTCTGGAAATCCATGCGTCTGTAAATTTTATATTCGATCACTGCGCTGTATTGGGGCAGCAGACCTAACACCTGATCCAGGTCGGCGCCAATGATTTCAAGTTCCGGTTTGAGCTTTCTGGCATTCTCTCGGATCTGTTGTTCCATCAGGTTCAATTCATTCAACAACGTGATGAAATCAAAGCCGCTTTCTGGATTGAGCACATGTCTACTCAAAGATGCTCTGAGCCGGTTGAGTTTTTCCATCATCGCCGCGATCTCAGGATCCCGGCTGCTATGCAAAAGGCGATTCTGGAAAGCGCTCTCTTGCTCGTAGACCTGCTTCCATCGAAGCATAACATTGGCCGCATATTGCTGATTAGCCTTATTAGGAACAGAAGCAGCAAATGAAAAAACTACATCTTGAAAATTGGATAGATTTTTCAGATACAGCCTCCTCACGCGGTCGGTAGCAGTACTGTATAGCTCCTGAAAGGAACGGGATGTTAGATGGCTTTCCATTTGTTTGAGAAGCCGCAGAGCATTTAGGTTCCTTCCCATATTGATCATTAAAACAATATAGTTATTTAGTGTCGAAATAGTGTGCGGATGCTCTTTGCCTAACAATTTTTCACGCAAAAGCAATGTCTCTCTAGAAAGGGGTTCGGCCTCGCCATAACGCCCTTGAGCTTGATACAAGGAAGCCAGGTTGTTTAAGGCAGCTAAGGTGTCCGGGTGCTCTCTACCCAGCACCTTTTCGGAGAGCTGCAAGGCCTCTTTATACAAAGGCTCAGCCTCGCTATAACGACCCTGAGACTGATACAACAAAGCCAGGTTGTTTAAGGTTGTGAGGGTACTTGGATGCTGCTTGCCAAGAACTTTTTCTCTAATTTGTAAGGCTTCTTTTAAAAGGGGTTCGGCCTCGCCATAACGTCCTTGAGCTTGATACAACAAAGCCAGGTTGTTTAAGGCAGCCGAGGTGTCGGGGTGCTCTCTACCCAGCACCTTTTCGGAGAGCTGCAAGGCCTCTTTATACAAAGGTTCAGCCTCGCTATAACGACCCTGAGACTGATACAACAAAGCCAGGTTGTTTAAGGTTGTGAGGGTACTTGGATGCTCTTTGCCAAGAACTTTTTCTCTAATTTGTAAGGCTTCTTTTAAAAGGGGTTCGGCCTCGCCATAACGCCCTTGAGCTTGATACAACAAAGCCAGGTTGTTTAAGGCAGCCGAGGTGTCGGGGTGCTCTCTACCCAACACTTTTTCGGAGAGCTGCAAGGCCGCACCATACAGGTCTTCGGCTTCCCAGTAACGACCCTGAGACTGATACAACAAAGCCAGGTTGTTTAAGGCAGCCGAGGTGTCCGGGTGCTCTTTACCCAACACCCTTTCAGAGAGCTGCAAGGCCTCTTTATACAAAGGTTCAGCCTCGCTATATCGACCTTGAGACTTATATAACAAAGCCAGGTTGTTCAAGAGTGTGAGTGTACCTGGATGCTCTTTGCCAAGAACTTTTTCTCTAATTTGTAAGGCTTCTTTTAAAAGGGGTTCGGCCTCGCCATAACGCCCTTGGGCAGTATAGATTGCCGCCAGGTTGTTAAGTGTGTTAGCCGCGTCTATGGGCTCTGGTTCCAGTGCTCCCCTTGATATTAATAGTGCACGTTGATACAGTGACAAAGCCTCCGCAAATCTACCTTGATCGCTGTAGAGCCGAGCAATCTGGTTGAGTATTGTCACAATTTTAGTAGAATTTGGGCCATATAATTCTTCACTAATTTCTAAAGATTTTTTAAATAGTGATTCGGCTAGTTTTGTGTCACGTTGAGCTATAGCTTCCTCAGCCTGCTTAATTAGTGCTAAAGGTTTCAGGTTACGTTTTGACGGGATATAGATCAGACTGTACCACCCGATTCCCGTTCCAATCGAAAGCAACAAGGCTAGTGACATTGCAATCCCTAGTCTTCGATAACGTGTTACAGTTCTTTTCGGATGTGTATTCTGAACCCAAGCTGAGTTAAACAATCGCTGGTAAATAAGATTACGGACTACTAAACACCCATTTTTATCGCGCTTAACCAGTCCCGAAAGCTTAAGCTCGGTATGTGCCAGAGTTGCTCTGTCCTTCTCGAGTTTGCCCTTGAGAATTTGTTGGTATATATTGAGGCTCTGAAGTCCATGAGAGAGTCGAATTTCTATAAACCGGAGTATTTGTTGGATATGGTTATCTACGCTCAGTCGATCAAGTGAGGCAAAGGTTCTGTTAACATACTCGTCAACTTCTGCATGTGATATCCTATTAGCAGCAGAGAGATCTACACACAACCGCATAGTTAGATACGGATGACCTCCAGTCCAGTAAAGAATTCTATCGAGTATGGACGCTCCCATTTTAGGGTTTGGATGTAAGGCTTTATGGAGGCTTGAAAGATCATCGACCTCCTTGTCGAAATCATGCAACTCAAATGTGTGCCCTACATTGAAGGGTGTTGTTCTTCGATCTTTTATTAGTTCATCCGGAGCCGCCACACCAATTAGGCAGAAAGTCACACTCTCGTATTCTTCAATCAGTGTCCGCTCATTATTTATACTTCGTATAGCAGTGAATAAATCATCTGTGAATGAAAATTTAAGTGTGCTGTCGATCTCGTCAAGAAAGATAACTACTGGCTTAGAAAGATTTGTTGTAACGATATCCCGGAAAAAGCGGAGAAATTTTTGATTTAATGTCTCCGAGGTGTATCTTCGCCACCAGTTACTCAAGTTGATATCTAAATGCAATTGGCGAAGGATGCTTTCTAACAATCCGAGGTAATAACCCTCGGCGTTGTTTGTGCTGCCCAGTTCCCCAGCGAGATCTATGATAGCAGTGTAAATGTCGTGTTTATGCAGTTCAGGAATAATGCGCATTATTAAACTTGATTTACCCATTTGGCGAGAAGAAAGGACGTTCACATATTCTCTATTTAAAAGAAGTCGCAAAATTTGTTTATCTTCCGACCGCTCAATATAGATATGCCGACTTGGGTTGAGAGTACCCCCAGCCTGAAGCTTGACCGACATACTTAAAGCTCCTCTTTAAAAAAGCGTGCATAAAGCATATTCATGGGAACCACTCGGTCCCCTTCCATCCTTGTGAGCCCGATACCGTGGAGACGAAAATAAGTATCCTTATCAGGGACCGTTCCATAGAAAATCAGCTGTTGCATTGCTGCAAGTAAGCCCGGTTGTTGATCGAGCAACATGAGGATACGTTTTAAGTGATCTGAAAATGGCCCATCAGAACGCTCAGCACGGTTGATCATAGTATCGAAACTTATTTGAGCGGGTCCTACCATTAGATAAAAGGCGAGGCGGGTAAGGTAAGGTTGGCCGCCGAGTAAATCGTATAAATCCTCTAATTCGCTTTCTTTCAGAGGAGCACCATATAGCATATTTATTTCATCCATTGATTTGAAAGGAAAAGGTTCAAGTCTTATCGGCGGTACAACATTAAAAGGCGATCGGTCAATAGAATCGATTAAAAGATAAGGCTCCGTTGATATTACAAGCCCAAGATCGACCTCTTCCCAGGCGGAGAACGGTTCTGCCCGCCGGTTGTGCCAGAGTCGTAACATACTGAAAAAGTCTGCTTGGTAAGGACGGCCTAAAATGCGATCTACTTCGTCCAACGCTAATGTTAAAGGTGCCTTGACCACTTTGAGAACTGTGTCCTCTATGAAATAGGTCAGATAGCGCTGTGTAGTAATTGGTTCTTCTAAAGAAGCATCAATCTGCAAATTACGTAACAGGAAAGTAGCAATTTCAGTTAGTAAAGTTGAGTAATCTTCAAGTTCAGAATCTGAAAAGCTCTGAAAATCAAGATAAACAACAAACTTTCCGATCTTTTTGCAGGCAGCGAGGTATCGAAGCATCAGGCTGCTTTTTCCTGTTTGTCTTGGCGCGCGAATCACTAGTGTTTCACCAACATTGATGGCGGCGCCTTCGACCATGTCATCAGCGGGCCGCTTTATGTAAAGAGGGTCACTAAATTTTATTGTACCACCTGGTGCACGAAGCACCCTTGGATCGACGACTGGTTCAGGCCGATGATATTTGATTTGGACCTCTTCCGATGGAGTAACTTGAGTCAAATCATCATACCGAGACTCCAAGAGCCCATTTTGCTCCAAATCGCCTACAGCGATATTACACAGAATTTTTATTAGTTTCTCAGAATCGTCTGTTTTCTCCCACTCTGCGTACTGTAAACGCCCGAGATAGCTATCGAGTTCATAATCGAGAGGCCCTTTGTATTGAACTCTTACTGGAAGAATTTGCGGCGTACCGTCGCGTTTTCGTTTCTGATGTGCCAAACGGACCTCGCCTTGTACCATCTCGCTACGGATTGATTCTGCAGAGATGAGAACGACAAGAAAATCGCACCAGTCCACACGTTTTCGTATCTCTGAAACCCAATCGGTGCCAATCTTCATATTGACATCGATAAAGACGTTGTGACCTTTCTGTTGGAGGCCATTGCAAAGAAATAGTGCCAGTTGATGGTCGATTTTAACGCTACGCCGGTACGATATGAAGAACTTGATTTGTTGTTTCATGTGGCCTCCAATATAATCAAGTTATGCCCAATCCATAATGACAGTTAAATGGCAATGGTAATTAAATGCAACAGGATCATTTCTGTCCTTCATAAATATTACAGTTATTAAAAAGAGTTCGTTTTTCGATTATGATCAAGATTTGAAATTTCGCCAATCTACACATTAATCAATTGAATTTCAGCGGATACTTTGCTTTTAAAAAGTCTCTTTGCCATGATATGGTCTCTTTTGTTATGGTTATAGACAGAGCGAAACTCAGAAATAGAATATATTCATGAAATATCAAACTAAGAGGTGCAAGTCGGTTAGCTTTAACAGATGATAATTCCGCAAGTGAAGAGCTGGAAATTTAAAATTTATAGTGTTTATTTGCAATATTGAGTCATGTTGGGTCAAATAACATTGATACCCGATTGCAGTTTGCGATTCTATGTAATTCGACAGGTAGCGAATAGATGATGTTAAAATTCAAGTATCACAAAGGGTTAGGAATTGTCAAATGCTGGAATACATAACAGAAAATCGATCAACAACATACCTTACAGTCGGTTTGAATATCTGAATCCAAAACCTCCCCTTTTAACACAATTTCATCGTCTATATCGTCCACATCGACCAATTTCGAGCAAATGACCGAATTGTGGAGATAGGGAGGTGGGTGACCAAGCATACAGGTCTCATTAATGCTTGTCGAAATAAGATTCTGGAGGAGTGAGGTAGGGGTCATAATTAAATAAGACTGTGCCCAAATTGTGCCCGTCAAGGTCAAATATTTCCAAACATTTCCAAACGAAACCAAAAGTTGGTTGAAAAAGTTGAATAGAATCAACTGGTTGAAATCACGGCATTTTTGAATTTCCAGATTCCTGCACTTCGAATCCGTAGGCCGCAGGTTCGAATCCTGCCGGGCGTACCAGAATAAATTGGCGGGTGGTGGTTTATCTAAGACTATCACCTGCTTTTTTTGTGCTTCCAGCAGGATTCGAGCCAAGTCGGC
>Ga0209671_1005104_pt1 | contig 13204 bp, 5 predicted proteins | sample WorMetHERISLAND2_2_FD_187401 | JGI IMG/M metagenome (GOLD analysis project Ga0209671, IMG submission 187401) | Marine gutless worms symbiont microbial communities from Max Planck institute for Marine Microbiology, Germany - Olavius geniculatus... | ecosystem: Host-associated > Annelida >... | reverse complement strand
CGAGGACATAGAGAAATACTATGGAGAATATAAGACCAGGGAAGTGTACAAGATGATCGGTGACATTAACAGGAAATGGCAACCAAAGCAGAGAGCAATCAGAGACAGTAATGGAAAGCTGCATGAAGCCCACTTTTTGGTTCAGACGAGGCAAAAAGAGATAAATGCCTTGATCCAAGACATTGATTTGGCACCAAGACAAAAAAGGGGCCTTGGGAGTTTGATCTGCGAAGGTCTCGCTTGGGGTTTCGACCTCGCGACGGCCTCCGACGTCGACGAACTAAGGTCACTTCTGCAGCAAGTTTTAGATTCCACAAATAAGGCAGTGTCCGCTTGGACAGTCGGCCAAAACTTAATAACGTGCGTCACTAAACTCACGACTTCACGTTTTGACAAAATTGATGCCCTACTGAACCTAACGAGGAGATCACTAATCGAAGAAAATCGCCGTTTGCAGCATTTTACAGCTTCAGATTACACAGCCCAGCGCTTGATAATTATTATCACCCAAGAACTAGGAGACCTTATCAGCCAAATGCACAAAGTTGAAAGTTTCTATTTGGCAATGAAAGACTTAGCACTGAAGCTTTCACATCATTTGGTTGAAACTGAAATTCTGCAAGATCATTTAAATAAATTTATGTTAATTCACTAAATTCCGTGAAGCAAAAGTTCCAATATTTCGTTAAACTGCGGTTATTTGACAACTGAATGAATTCAAGTAACTAAACTGTAGTTGTTGTTCTATTACTACTATAAATAAATAATTATTTTGATAACAAGCTAATAGATTTCTATGCTAGATATGACGGCAGTTATTGTTGATTATACGTTTAAAATGTGTTCTATGTTGTTACGTGTGGTAGATAACAGATGACTTCAAAGAAGTGATATCACGTAAATGCAACTTGGTAACCGGTTGGCAGACAGTGCAGACACGTATCATTGAACGAGCAAAGACAATGTCGGCATCTGGATGAGGAGATGCTGATCTGTTGTCACTACGGGGAAAACTATCAGGAGATTATGACGAAGGTAACTACACAAGTTGCATGATGCAGTACACAAGCTGTATAGTCAAAAATCACGAAGTGTAGATTGTTGAACTAGCACTATACAAGACTTGGGGCGCGTTGCACCAACGTTGTTCATGATCTCAGTTTAGCTGAACCTAGATCAAAAGCTGAACCAAGTTTACGCTGAATTACATTGCACCAAGTTGAACTCAGATCAGCTGATCCCGTTCAGTTGAACAGCCATGGTTATACCATGGACGACGCTGATTGGTCAACCACGCTCGGCCTACAGGCCAACTACAATGACGTCACAGTCACATGCAATGCTTACCAAAACAGTCCAGAACAAATTGGCCGTAATTTGTTTGAGTTTCAAGTTTCCCTGATGTTAGTACACGATTTTTGCGTCAACAGTTGCATTGATAAAGTTCCGAAGATAGGCTACGCATTTTACGTTCCAATAGATATTTGTTAACGAATTCGTTAGGTCCGTTGTCAAGATAATATGTTTACCGTAGGTATACGGCATAGCAACGGCGCATTGGCACTGTAGAATGCCATTTATTTATCCATTAATTAATTTATCAAGCAAAAAGACCACAAAAAACAGATACAGCACAAATGTAACATATGTAGATCACAAGTATAATTAAATTTAACATCTTATAAATCGATACGAATGAGTTTTTGTTGCTGTGGTTAGGGTTCGATCGTATGTTTACTGTAGCAACGAGACATCACCGAAAAATGCGATTTATTCATCTATTTGTTAATTTACTGAGCAAAAGAGAACATAAAACGAATATAGTAGAAATCTAACATCCAGATCATCAGTATAACTGCATTAAAAGTCTTATAATTCGATACGATTTTTGGTCAGGATAAGATTCGAATCGTTCAGTTTGTTGCGGCAATAGAATCACGGAAAATATTTATTGCCTAGTGCGCATGCGTAACCGCGAGTTGAACCGAGATCAAAATTTGATCGGTGGTCAGATGGCAGTTCAAAATTGAACGGAGATCAACGCTTGAACCGCTTTGGTGCGACACAATTTACGGCTAAACTACATTCAAATTCAGATTTGACCAGTGTTCAGAGTTGAACGACAGTGCAACGCACCTTTAGAGTGTACAAATATTGATGATGTGTTCTGTATGAAATAAAGTTACATTACAAACCTTGACCATCAGTCATGTTAGGCTGCTAAGCAGTCCATGATTTTCGTAGAAGTTTAATCGGCTAAAACAATTCAACACGTCAATTTTTTATGAGTACTCAGTTAATTTAACTTTAATTCTTAGTTTCTGCAGTCTTGATAAACACATTCTTAATTATTTTTTCGAAAAGATATGGTGTGGTCTAAGTCCATGTCAGTAGATTTTGGACATCTACATCAGTTTGTTGCAGCCATTGCATGTGTGAGAGGGATTTTATAATCACATGTACACTGCAGGTTTGTGCTTTTGTGTGTCTCCATGTTCTGTGATTGAGTTATGATGTTAATGTTGCAGAAGGCAAGATGTATGTGTTGTTGATGGCACTGCCACATTTTCTGACCATGCCACTGCAGAAAGGTGTGAGGAAGCCGAGTCTGCAAGCACTGGCGAGGATGCTTCTGCTTCAGACTGAGGTACACAGCATTATCCTTGCTTTGTACATGTTTAGGGTCCACAGCTCAGAAAAAATACCGCATCTTGTTAGATTTTTTAACCAGAAGTATCATTGGCAAAAGACTTTGTTCTGTTTTTGTATTATTGAAGCTGAATAGACCATCATGACAAGATGAATTGTTTGTGGACTTTCTAGCCAGATATCTACAAAGTCTGTTTTATCTCATCCTATTTGGTTTAGATTATTATTGTTATGTTTTGCAGTAGTCTGACTGAATTACAAGAAATACTAGAAATTTTGGGCACCCAACATTAGGCCGTCCGGGGAAATTTGGGAGTGGGGGAGGCTGGTCCTTCCAAAGTGTTCTGACATGCTGTAATAAATAATTTTCTTAACCTTATAACCAAGCCACCCAGTCCAGTTCAACCGGGACATCTGTCCGGTAGACAAAATGAGTATTGGCAATGGCAATGACTGTCACTAGGAAAAAAATAGTCGGCCCTGTTTCCATGACTGCTGACATACTGACCCAGTAAAGTGCTGTTAACAGAGCCGGCCATTTGACTAACTTGCATTGTAATCTAGCTTAAATGAGGTGCAACTCTCACCAGGTATGAGTATTGCTAATGGGATGAGCTCACACGCAGCAGACTAAGCTCACCTAGCTGTCAAGTGTCTATGCAAAATCTTCTGTAGACTGGTGCCATTGGCTGGCTGAGTGAACTATCTGATGCATATTGTGTTTGTAAGCAGACTATTTGTATTATTTTACTTACGAAAAAATCACACTTATGACAAATTTATTGGTTTTCGTTTGGCTGCATTTACAGCTTGTTCTTGCTGGTTCAGTAATTTGGCTGTTTGTTTATGATGCGTGCAATTGTACCACATTTGCTGACATGTTTCTACAAATACTTTTGGTGTTTTGATTAGTGTTCCTAGTCTTATTCTTGAAAAGGTGGTTGGTCACTGTGCTATATATTTCGAATGTGTGTAAGATATATACGAGTTTTAGTTATTTCTGCTGTTGAAATAATTCAGCTGTGCATTTTTTGCACTGCTAATAGATGGAATTATATCCAGTGGCGTCAGGGGAATAATTGCTACCCTGTAAATTTTGCATGCCCCTCTAAATATTAGTTATTTGTGCTGCTTCAGTAATGTAGCTGTGCATTTGTATTTCAGCATCATGTTGTAGAATGAACATTTTCATGACATGTATTTTTGGTGTGTTAAGTGTTGTTCCTATATAGTCTCAGTCTTTAGAAGGTGCTTGGTTATACTAAAACATATGAGGTGTGTAAAACACAAACAGTTTTGTTTATTCCGCTTTAGTCCTGAATTGTGTGATATATTTCAGTGCAACAACACATCTATAGACTTTGACTCCTTCCTTGCATTATTTCTGTATGTGGTGCCTTCAGTGCAGAGATAACGTCATGTCTGCTACAGCAAATGCAGGAAAAATCTAACAAAGTGTACACAGTTTAATGTGTACAAAAAGCAACAATAGTGTAGTTATTATGCAATGCAGCAATGTGGATAGGACTCCACTAGTTATGTAGTGAAAGTGCAACACGCATTGTGGAACTAATAGCACAAGACTATGTGGACCTTGTGTGGTAAGTGCAACATAGAAGCATGGACAAAGTGCCACTAGTTATGTGGAAAAAGTGCAACGATCATGTGGAATGTTTCGCACAAAACACTGTGGATTTTGTGGACTTACTGACTTTCCACAGTTATATGGACTTTTATCCACGACACTGCTGCAGAGCCCCTAGTCCACAGTAGTTGTGGATTATTCTCCACTTTTTTGTTGCACCTTGTCTACAGCATTTTTTATGTAGGTCTAAATCCGACCAAGAAACTACCAGATCAAGTTTAAAACATGTTCATCATCTTTTTATTGATGGTTATTTTTTTGTGTAAATTTATGTTACATTTTGCTTGGTTCGTGTTGTTGTAGATGGGCACAGTTTCATCAAATGTTTGACAAAATTACTGCCAAAGTTGATATATTAATCAAAAACAAAGAGAGAGTTAGTTATTGTGGACATGTGGGAGGTGGTCATTAAGTGTCTGTTACGACTGGATTTCGCTGTGTTGACTTTGAAAAATATTACTTACCATTTGGTCAGTCATAAATAAAGCCATCATCAAAGGGCACTGCTCTACGCCTTGGAGAATGGAGCACGATGACGAAAATTGTGGCTGCGATTAACAAGGACTACTCGGCCTTAGCCAACGCAATTCCGTGTTGTCTGCAAGACGATCGCAATAACCAACAGTCTGTAGTTGACTGTCGCGAGTGCAACCCGTTTTCGTTGTAGGCCTATACGTTGCAAGTGACATTTTGCACGTGACATTACTAAATACAAAACTTGTGTTTATTCGTCACCACAATTTTATGTTATCTACATTAACCAACAATCTGTAGTCGACTGCCACTCTCCGCGAGTGTAACTCTTTTTTGTTGTAGGCCTAGACGTTGTGTAATCACATTTTTTTGCATGTGACATACGCTGGACTAACTAAATAAAATACATTACTATGACCTATTATTTCTTTTCTGTGGTTCCAAAAGTGCTTCTTGAAGCTTTTGATAGGATTTTTGATGCACGTTTTTTTAAAAATAAAAAAACGTTGCGCAAAATAAAAAACGTTAAAAAAAAGTAAAAAAACGTTTTTTTTACATCTATGCTATTTGAGGGGTGGCCATATAATGATAACATGTAGCACCAGTACATGGCGCCCTTTGGCGATTGCAGCTGTGAAATATGATGCCACCGGCAGCAATATGCAAGATCAGTAGCGTAACTGGTTTTGACCTGACTGTATTGTAAATTACGTTATTGCGCCACAATATGGAAACGGACGACGATGCGCGTTTTTACTAAAGAAGGTGAGATAGTCAGCACTTTTAAATAGAAAATGGGAAACGACATGGAAAATTAAGCGATAAATCAAAGGTCTATACGCTCTGTATGTATTGTTATTTTACCTGTTTGAACATAAGAAAAAAAACTGTATTTAGTACCAGAAAGTTCATAAAAATACAACGATTACGGTATTAAATTCAGAAATTTTCTATCGAAGTATATGCTTGTAAGAGAACACAAACTATACAAAAGTAGGCCTACTTAAGCATAAGTATGATAGCAAACACTTTGTACCGTAACTTTAATGAAAAATAATGTACAAAACACAGACATTGTCGAATCACGCACATATATATAGCACGTTGATCGGCGTTTTTAAGGCTTGATTGTAAAATCAGACAAGACACATAGCTGACCTTAAGTAACTTCTTTTGACTATATATTCGTTTGATTTGCTTACAAAATAGACTTTCAACCTCGGCTGTTTGCTATTTCTATACAAGCTCAAGTATAGGCCTAGAGCAAGTACAAACCTTTTCGATTCACTACATGTTGTCAAAACAATTAAAGTCATGAGTGGTAAGTTTCCGCTCTATTTACATGTTATACATTTTATTATGCAATAGATATTATATGATTGGTTACTACTTAATTGCTTAACTTTACTTTAAAATGCTGCAGTTGCAGGCTTACAGTAAATGTACATAACTTTTTATATGTAAGTAATTTAATAAGAGTATATTTTCAATTCTCATAGTAAACAGTTATTCGAGTTTTTTCGATAGACCTATACATCCCGAACATATATGATTGTCTCTTGAAGAAAGATTACCAGATTTTAATAATTTTTGATACTAATATTTCTGACACAACAGGTCATCAAATGACAGTCCAATTTCCCACCACAACAAAATTTGCACCATAATTCTGCTTCAAGAGACAATCGGACACGATGTAGATTGAATGTACTGGTGCATGTTTTAGTTCAAGTACCAATAGTAAAGTCGTCGTCATCTTCTGAAGATGAGGAAGAAATGGTGTTTCGCCCCGGTAAATATAATCAGTTTTACGCACCTGTATTAGACTCAATATACAGATAGCCTACGTGCGTCACAGTAGTTGTAATACCAGTACATTAAATTAGAAATATAGTAGACTGTAGTGAATCGAATGTTTTGCAAGTTTAACTGTATAGGCCCTATTGCAAATTACAACACGATAGGCCTAGATAGCGCAACAGGTTGTTAATGCAGGACTTGCATGTACTGCAATAGGGGTGAAATCGGTTAAATAGCTAAAAGGTGGGTGTAGTAGTCTAAAGAGTTAATATACAGCTGACAAGGGTAAAGGGTTAATGTACAATACATAGGTCATGTTGAGAATCTTTTATAAGCGGGAGCTGCAAGCTAGAGAGAGAGAGAGAAGTTTGTCTGTGTGTGGGGGAATGATGACTGTATGGTAAGTTACTAATTGTGCGGCTGATGGCTAGACTAAGGCAAGAAGTATGTATATCTGAATTGTTATTAGATAAATGTGAAAAGTTTGATTGTTGTATAAACTAACGTAATTGTAAAAGTGAAAGTACCAATAACATTGCTAAATTTCTGCATCGTGTCTGTCTTAAATATTAGCTGTAAGATAGATAAACGCCTATAAGGTAGCAGATAGATATAAGAACTGTAGACAGAGTGAGAATAGATTGAGAAAAGTGAATTAGTTAAATACACAAATTAAGAGAAGACTTAATCTGAACATCAACTAAATCGGAACTAGAATATCTTGTTAGGCCTACCGAGAAAGGACAACCGGAGGTCATTCTAGGTCATAGCCAGGCGGGTGGCTCTCTCTCTCTCCTCGAAAAGCCCCGACAAATATTGCAGTACTAAGCTTGTAGGTTATAGCCTATCGCGTTAACGTGTCTCTACAGGATAGGCAAAAAGATAGACCCGTTTGATAACTTTTCAATGGTTAACGGTAGGCTGAACTTGCATAGCAGAGCATTCAAATATTCTTTGTTTAATTTGCATAAATCTTCTTTACCTTGAAAATGAGTATTTGTCTGCACTCCCATTAAACTGAAAAACTTGCTGCTTAAAGTTCATAGTTTAATTACGTGTATTATTTGACTCTGATGCATTACATAGTCGCAAATTTAAGACAAGTCAGCCGTGACAATCCAAAACACAGCAACTTGAATTTTGGTCAAAATCGAGATAATGATGCCATGCACTTTATATCTGTCTCAGCTACTGTGTGACAAAATATCGTGACATTCTGCTTGCCCATTTCTGAGATACGAGAATGCCAAAACACAGTAACTTTCAAAACAAACAACAAATGTCACGCCAAAACACAGTACTGTGTTTTGGCTTAACACGTTCACTAGTGATTCAGGTTTTAGTAGAGTATGTCAGGCCAAAACGCATTAACTGCGTCATTTACCACTTGCTTACTGAGTTATTGTGGAGTTCTCTTGCCGTATGACGTCAGTGCAAATGACGTAAGCGTTGTTGGAAAAGTTAGTTTTTATTTGTTTTGTTTGTTCTGCAATTGTGCAAATATGTATTCGCGTGGCAGAAAACTAGTGCTACTTGCTCAGGCCAAAATGCAGTGGGAAAGACAACAAGGTTAGTCTGGACTAATGCGTTAGTTGATCAGTATTAGGCTTATTGGCCTGTCGCTACACTGCTAGGAAACTGTGTATGGAATATGAAGCTGTCTGTGTCTGTTCATGAACTGTGCACAATAGCCTACATAACAGGCTTAATGAAAACAGTTAACTGAAATACGAAAATTTGCTCTAAGGTGTTCTCAGTAGAGTAGGTCTACAAGCCACATTTAAGGACACGTTGTTGCGTTTTGACACTCTGAACAACTTTTTCAGGCATACTGCGCCTACAGCATTAGGCAAGAGGTTAAACAAATTATGGACAAAGTTTTTTATTCAACGTTTTTAAACGTTTTAAAAAAATGTTTTTCCTACATTTTTGACACTTTTTAATATTAAAAAAAAATTTTTTTTTCTAAAACGTTTTTTTACATCTATGCTAGACTTCATTTAGCGATGGCACTGTTTCGCACGTGTGCGTCTGATTCACATTTTATGTGACATTATTCTTGGCGTTATATCAAACTGTCAAATTGTTTTAGACTAGATTAAAATGTACAAAGCTTACTGAATTTTTTCAATTTTGTTGTAGCTTTGCAGTCTCGTGTAGTCACCGATAATGGCACCACGATTCCGAATTTGTTGATAGGCCTACTGAAAATGAAACTTCTAACAGTAGGGCTGCTTCTCCTGTTTCTGAGCTACTGAAAAAAAGACAAAAACGTGAGCAATCTAAGAAACCTGATCGTTCTCAGCCAACACAAATTAACCCTCCTGTAAACGAAACCTTTCACAGTAGGGCTGTGTCCTCTGTTTCTGACTTACCAGAACAGAGACAGGAACGTGATCAGTCTAAAAAACGCGACCGTTCTCAGCCAGCACAAATTAACCGTGCTTCCAGCAAGCATCCACTGAAGTCAATGAATTGTGCATGCAGGAATAAATGCTCTGAAAAAATTGACATGCAAGCTAGACAGATAATTCACGAGCAGTTTTGGCAACTTAATTACAACGAAAGAAGAAACTTTATGTTTAGTCGCATAAAGAACTCAAAAGAAACAGTCAGCGGTGGGCCTAAGTGATCACGTGAGTCGACGAGATGCTACATTTAGATACACTTTTGCTGTCCCAAATACTGGAAAAATTGTTAATGCCTGCAAAGTTTTCTTTCTCACTACTTTAGGATATCATCCTAAAAATGATGCGGTCATCACAAGTTTAATGAAGGCAACATCAAGTGGAGCACTTACTGCTTGCGAAGACAGACGAGGAAAACATCCACCGGCCAGAAAGTCAGATGGTGATGTAATTAAGGAACACATCTACAGCTACAATCCTCAAATTAGTCACTACAGAAGAGAACATGCTCCTCTATGCAAATATTTGCCAAGTGATATCACAGTTACTGATATGCACAAAGATTTTGTGGAGAAATATCCTCACAAGAAATGCTGCTACCAGTCGTACAGAAAACACGTTCATGACCAGAAGATAAGTTTCACTAAGTTGGGAGAAGAACAATGCAAGGTGTGTGAAGAATATTACCATGCTCATAGCAAAAGTTGCAGATCACCAAACAGCGAGGATAGTGGCAGCAGCTGCAACGTCTGTAAAAAATGGTATGAACATATTAACAAGGACACGGGATGCAAGAAAAATGTACAGAGGTGACGCTGAAAAGAAGTGGACTGATGATACCAGCGTTCAAAGCGTTGATTTGCAGAAAGCAATTATGTTGCTACCAATGCCAAGAATGAAAACTGCAGCTTTCACAAAACGTATCATTGCTTTTCATGAAACGTTTGCCTTGATGGGAAGCGCAAAGAAAAACGAATCTACGCGAAAAAACATCTCAGTAGTTTGGCATGAAGCAATTGCAGGCCGCAAAGCTGAAGAAATAGTAGCAACATTTGTCAAGGCTTTGAAGTATGAAAGGGACTGCAAAAGTATCACTTATTGGCTGGACAGTTGTGCTTCTCAGAACAAGAATTGGTGTTTGTTTACTGTCTTGGCCAGTCTTGTTAATTCTTAAGATATTCAGGCAGAAGAACTCACTCTCAACTACTTCGAAACCGGACATACATTCATGAGTGCCGACTCTGTGCATCATGGCGTTGAGGAGCAAATGCGTCGTCAACCAGGAGGCAACGTCTATGACTACAACAACTTTTGTGACGTTGTCAGAAAATCAAACCAGGGCCGTATGGAGGTGCTGATGATGGAAAATGATGACTTTCGCAACTTCAGAAGTGAAGCATCGGCGACACAGCTGAAGCGCCGCGAGCGTCCTTTACTGGCGGACATTGTTTGTTGTAAGTTTGTTCGCGGTTCGCGAAGACTGCTCTACAAGACGGACTACAGAAGCGACACCTTTGAAGAATTTGATTTTCTTAAGAAAACGTTTCCTTTGACAATGCCAACGACAACGTTGCGCGGCAATCCGCGAGGCGTCCCAGAATGCAAAAAGGCTGAAATCCTCCAGAAACTATGCCCACTTATGCCACCGACCAGACGTGCTTTCTGGTCAAATCTGTTTACCAACACAGACAGCAACGACCTCTGCGAGAACTTTGAGTAACTTTGGTTTGTCGATATCAACGTAACATTTACCTCGGTTGTTTAGATGTTCGAAGGGGTCAGGTATTGACTGGCATGACAGGTGTTAAGCTGTGTAAGTTTACGTGCGTACATACTGTACAAGGCTATGGTCTGTTGCCACTGACGTTTGCATTTATAACATAGTATTTTTTAACTATGTCTAGTTAAGTTCTGATCTTCTGTTTTGCAGTTTTAATAAAATAAAGTCAATATTTGTCCTCCAGGCAGCAGTTTGGCTATGTTTATCTTTAAGATTTCACGTTGCATAATTAAACCATTATGTGTGTGCTTTCTTTACACTGCATCACTCATTTTGCCAAAGTCTGCAAACACATTTTGAGGTAAATCAGACAATTTAAAAAGACAAATAGTCCTAACTGAGATGGTTTGTCATAAAGAGTTATTCACATTTTAGCCGAAATTTTTGGTCATTGGCATAAATAAATCTTAATTAGCCACCTATATTGTATATCCCTAGGCTATTTCCGAAAGACATTTGAACACACATTTTATAGGCCTACTACGCTCAAAAAATCAACATCATTATAATCTTTGAGGCCAGCACCACATGATTATTATGTTACCAAGTTTAAAAAATAGGCCTAACTTTATCACCAATATTCATTAAACATGCAGATGAACCTGCTGAAAATTTCACTAAACGCTGCAGTTACTTTTAAAATAGCAACAATCGGCCAAAGTTAAGAGTTTTTAACCACGTAGACCATTTTGCATCAAACATGATGCTCAATTACAACCGTATATGACACTTACTGTGTTCTGGACTGCTACTGCTGAGACAATACATAGACCAAATGTCAAGCCAAAATACAGTTGTACTACATTCTGATTCTGCAAAAATTTATAAAGCATATGATGGCAATCAAGATAATATATATTAAACACTTGTCTAGCATATATTTACCATAAAAGTTATTTTAGGCTAGTATGAATAGTTTCAGATATATTAACCAAAACACGTTTTTCCACGTTTTCTCAAAATCGTCTTTTTCCAAGTTACTGTGTTTTGGAATGTCACGGCAGAAGTAATTTGAGCAAAGCTTATGTGACATGAGATTGCAATGGTCTTGACACTTTAGCAATAAGTGTAGGCCTACAGCAAGAGTAAGAGTACTTGAATTTGAGACCACTCCTTGAATTTAAGAGGCTGAAATTTAAATTCTTAAAATGTACGTTCTATGCTAAAAATGTCATACACAGCTCGTCTAGGTCCATCTCTCGACTTAGTGTTCAAACGTAAACGTAACGTAAAGTCCTTCCCGAGCCTGACAACCCATAGGGTGGCGCAGATTTTCGTTTCCTAATACTCTCAGCCAGACACCCGTTTTTACACTGCGAGACCACGGATACGGGGTCAGTGCAAGTTTTATTAGAAAATTTCTACTACGTATATCAAGACTATTAGCACTTATCGTGTGTCAACTGAAATATCTTCAGTTTGGGGCGTTTGAGAAGCCAAGGTGGAATTGTGGAAATGGTTGTAGGTAAAACATTCTTCTTCTTGAAGCCGAGATTCTGCAAGTCGTCTTCAACTCAAGCCCAGTGGGCGAGTTTAGCTTGGCTTGTTGTCAAACTGAGTTTCGAACTTTGAAAGAAAAACTGCATTGTATGCCGGGTTATTTGTATTTGCACTGAGCTTAAGACAGTATTGTAAAGCGAGCTTTTTACACCTAGAGTAAATTCTACTAGGGGGGTTCAGTAGCCTGAACATAAACTGACTGCTGGAGAAGTCCTGAATGCACCCAAACACAAGCATAAAGCATGATTGTGACTGGGGTCCAGAATGTTAAGGTAGGAAGTCTAACTGAACCATACACAATGCAGCCATAGTCCAACTTTGACCTTATTAAGGACCTGTAAAGGTGCAAAAGTGTTTGTTGATCAGCTCCCCAAGAAGTGTGAGCAACAACACGTAGCAGATTTTTTAGCTTTCAGACAATTTTTCTTTCAGGTAATGAAGATGAGGTATGAACGACAGCTTGTGATCAAAGATCAGACCAAGAAATTTTGTTTTCTCAACGACTGGAATAGGCATACCATTAACAGACAGCTGTGGATCAACATGTGGTTTTAGTAGATGACAGGAGTGAATACAAACTGTTTTGGAAGTTGAGAAACGAAATCCGTTGGTATCAGCCCAGCACTGTTGTTTATTGAGACAACGCTGTACATGTCGTTCTATTATATATATGTGGTTTGATCTGTAGCATATTAGGAAATCAACATATAGAGAACACTCAACATTCGGGCATATAGCCTTCACAACTGAGTTGATCTTTAATGCAAACAGTGTAACCGACAGGATGCTGCTTTGTGGTACACCCATTTCCTGATCAAACAGAGTAAACAGAAGTGTTCCAAGTCATACTTGGAACTGCCTGTCTTTGAGAAAATTTCCAATGAATATGGGTAATCTACCACGAAGACCTGCATCAAATAGGTCTTCCATGATACCATATTTCCAAGT
>Ga0209671_1005102_pt1 | contig 13205 bp, 11 predicted proteins | sample WorMetHERISLAND2_2_FD_187401 | JGI IMG/M metagenome (GOLD analysis project Ga0209671, IMG submission 187401) | Marine gutless worms symbiont microbial communities from Max Planck institute for Marine Microbiology, Germany - Olavius geniculatus... | ecosystem: Host-associated > Annelida >... | reverse complement strand
GGTCTGTTTAATAGACGAGCTCAGCTGACTGTCTGACAGGACGGAACTGACTCGGATGACTGAACGTCAGGTCGCCTGTCAGCTTTCACCTTTCACTGCATGCATATACCCGTATTTACCAGCGACACATGGAACTCTCTTACTCTGGATAATACCAAGCCCATTTCACTCTACCCCGCTCAAGCTGAAAGCTTTTTGGCAATTATGCGCATAATTTCCGCTTGAATATTTTTCTGCTTTTTAAATATCTTGATCGCGTTGTGTTCACGTGGTGCTTCAGAGAGGAATGTGGCCGTATTGGCCCCATGCACGGGTAGAATATTGTCTGTTATCATTTATGATTATTTATTAGTCCAATACAAACATTAATAATTGTCCAGCTTTGTCTCGACGATCTACTGCAGGCACGCCGCTTGCGCAGAATGCGGGCTGACGATTGCAGCTTCCTGGTGCAACGGTCTTATGAGAACGTGTATATACAGTGGAAGGCTGCTGATGTCGCTTAGTTGACCAAAACGTGTCATCCTGTTTGTTGTCGCCCAGTTTGTTTGTCGCTCCGATGACCGTGTATCTTCTAGATTCTAGAAAATGGTTTGGTTGTAGCCTGAAGGCGTTTGACTGAGAGCGATGGTGGGATCGGGGAGATTAGGGAGAGAAACTATGTTTGCGTGATGCTGTGTGGTTGCCATTTCCTTATTGCTTTTACTGTATGTTGTTTTTTCTCGTCATGCAGTCGTCTGTACACCTTGTTTATCAACTAAACGCTTCTCTGTTGCTTTATCTAATTACGAATCCGTCCAATTCTGTTGTCTGATGATACTTGCTGCGGATCTAGCTTACACGTGCGTCTTTTGTGGTCTATTTTATTTTAAGATATCTCACTTTGACTTTGTTGGTTTTCTGATGTAGTTTCATGATCTCATATATTATAACTGAATCTCCATAGAGTGGTTGTAAGAGTTGCTCAGCAGGCAGCATGATGGGCGGTTTACTTTGCCTATGAAATTCATTTTTATTTGTTATTGTATTTGTATTAATTTACGTCATTACGGTGAACATGGCGCTTGCATATAATAGCCCGACTGCGTGCTGTGGATTTGTACTAGGCTGTCGTTACGTGGTGGCTGTAGTGTATATACGTTTTAATGTGTTTTACTTTGCCTGTACCCGCTGTCTTATCAATTTCCCGTGCCACGGACCGTATTTATTCGCATTCAACATTCCGTTCGTACACATACAGTTGTTTAGTGGGATTTTTTTTATCGTGTGTACCCAGTTCGTAATATGCCGAAACACGCTGAAAAAAATCGCCGCCTTGCTTTATATGCTTTTTGTGTATGAAGAGGAAATGATAGCGGTTGTATACGTGGGGCGTGATTTGTATATTTACGAGTAGTAACTTTTTGAAACGTTTTTCCAGCTTTCTTCTGGCGGTGGTATATTGTTGTGACGTACAACGGCTGTCAGTTGTGAAGTTGTGGCCGTAACTGAACGTGTGTGACCTGGCGTTGAAGGCCAGCAATTGCTATTGCCGATAGCTGACTTGGTGTCGTAAGGGTAGGGTGTCGGACTTGCAATCCAAGAAGATTGAACAGCAGTAATCCAGTATGAACTGGTGTAAACTGTAAATCGTGCTAATTAGCCGACGGTAGTTAAGTAACGGTCGATCTGTTGTCATGGTTTTCGTCTGTCCGTCCGTCCGTTTGTCACGGATGTATTGTGGCTAAACGTAAGTCGTAGTGGGTTGGCGATGGTACCGTCGGGTAGGACGATGGCTACTTCCTATAGGCCGTCAATACTAACCACGTCTCCATCTGCAGCGGTTTGGCCGCAATTTTCAGTGGAAAGTTTCAAGCTATAAGTGGCCGTATCTCGGAAATGGTTAGAGATTGGGCCAAGTTTACTAGTAATCACTAATAGGGAGTGGCATACGCCCTTTCAGATAAGACGCATGCATGGGATTTAGTCGTCAATAAAAGACGGCACAAGTTTGACGATGAAACCGGATTAGACGAGACTCGCCAGCTTTCAAGAGAAAATGTTCATTTTTTAAAGTTAAAGTATGTACAATAGAAATTCGCCTGTAGTCTCCGGAAAGACGGTTTAGATGCGCCAGCGTGGTCTGCACTGCAGTGGCGTGTTATTTCCTGGTGCATCTCTGTCTGTCTGTCTGTCCGTCTGTGCGGCTGATAGACGCGTGTCTGGCTTGGCTGGAATGTGATGCATGCTTGAATAGGAGCCGCTTGAGCTCACAGTAGCTAGGAGATTGAGTGATCCAGTGACTAGCTGGCGCTGCCAGGTTGTTGCAGCAGCTGCAGTGGATTGAGCTGCGTTACTTACTGTCCGACATTCGGTCGTTCTCTCTGTGTTGTTGCTAGTGTTGCTGTCACTTTCTTTGTTTCTTTCAATTTCCAGCTGTGTCCGTCACTTCGTCTGTTCGTTCGTCCACTGTCTTGTTGTCTTCAATGCTTTGACATGCTTGTTTGCACGGAGAGGGTGGGGCTCAGTATTTGCGTTGAGCGTGAAAAAATCTTCTCTATAGCAATTTACAGAGACGGGACGTTTTAAAGAATTGGTCACTTTTAGTCCGTTTACGCTTGAGAGCTAACATAGCTATAGCGCGCATTAGCTACGGTAATTCTGTCCATTTGTCCGCCTCAACCCAATACCGATTCAAGCCCAGGTCATATAGCTACTTCGGGTTTTCACCATGTGATAGCCTAGAGTTTCTAGTATTTTGTGACAAAATTTCATGCCGCTGGGTGAAGGGTGTCCCCAGGAACAAGGTGGCGAAAGAGGGGCAACCCCCTGTAAAGGCGTTATTTTACCGCTATTGGCTCGTCTAGCGTGAAAATTGTTGCAGATAGACACAGACATGCTGTTTATCGTAACAAGCACTGGCGACGAGCTTCTCAGACGTGTCAACATCGATGACCTGATGACCTTGAGTGACCATGAACCCCCAAAATCCGGGGGTTTAGTGATTTTTTCGCGATTTCATGCTGCGACACACATTTCAAGAGTGAATTGCGCCGAAATGGCTGGGGATAGACCGAGACAACCTGCATATAAAATTCTCGCCTTTGAATGTAAATTTTAGCAGTCCAAAAAAAATTCAAGGAGGCCTGCGCACACGGGTGTCAAAGAGGGGTACCCTCTGAAAAGTGGTTATTTTTTCGCTATTGACTTGTCTGTTGTGAAAACGGTTGCAGTTAGGCACAGACATGTTGCTTATCATAACAAGCATTAATGACATGCTTTTTAATGGTATCAACATTGATGACCTTGAATGACTTTGAAGCCCAAAAATATGGGGTTTTAGTGATTTTATGCAATTTTTGGCTGCAGAAAAGTGAATTACGACGAAATGGACACAGATATACCAAGATTACCTGCGAACAGGAACTGCTATAGGCTCTCGCGCGTCTCATGAGCATTAGCTCTGATTTCTTGTTTTCATCTGCTATGATAACCAAAAACCTTTGCACAGTTTATTAAGTAGCCTAAAGTAAGTAAAGTGAAGTAAAATGAGAACTTATATAACGCATATCGTTAAATTAACTTCTAACAATAATAACACCAGCAACGCGGTTATAATACCAATGCCAATGACGGTGTTCTCCGTAATGTTATCGTGACAAGCCATTGCATGACTTCGCCAAGGCTGTATTTGATTGCAAAAAAACTGCAAGGAAACACTATTGATTGATTGAGTATTGATTATTGATTAACTGATTGCAGCGCTTGGAGCAGCACAGTCTGCCAGTGCCAACAGCCGCCGTCTACTGTTTTTCATGCTACGTTCCGTGTAGCTGACTTGTCAAAGTCACAGTCTCATCCAGGAGCTTTGTTACGCGTGTATTGTACACGTTTCCCATATAGTCCAACAATATTGGTTTAATAACTTTTTAATCCATCTGTAACTTTTCACATAATGTTGCCGACTGACAAATGGACAGACGGGAAACTATTTGAACAGTATTTCCTTCGGTGGAGGTGGTAACTTCAGTACCGGTACTGTTCACGCTCATTTCATTACAGGACAAATTCACTGGGTCACAGTTAGACAGTAGCAAGCTGACGTGGTTGTCCTGGGGATAATGTGATGGATTAATGGATTGGACGAGTGACGTGTTGTTATAGGCTGATGTCTGTTTTGGATGCTGTAGGGTTTGCGTTCGTGACGTTTGAAAGTGAAAGTGTTGTCGACAAAGTCTGCGAAATTCACTTCCACGAAATTAACAACAAAATGGTGAGTGCAGCCGCTGTTGTTCCGTAACAGGTTAGATATTCCGCTGTATTTTGCAGCAACACATTTGTTGCCGGGTTATAAGTAAGTAAGGTTAAGTACTCTGGTTGGTAATTAAGTAGGTTTAGCATTTGTAAATGGCGGCCAAAGTCACCAGACGGACTTTGCGGACTAAAGCTACTGGTATTTATCAGTTAGGGTGGCAATGATGTCACTAGGCACAGGCAGAATAAAATGTACAAGTAAGCAAAATGTTTTACAAGGAATATTATTACATTGTGACCAATCTAATGTAATTCTCGCCTGCATCATTTTCTTTTGTATTTTAAGAGCTTTTTCGTTCCTTTTGGCTTGTATTAGAAACCCGGCGTCTAATTGAAACCCATTTAATATTATACTAATAGTGACTGGCGTCGAGGTCGTTATTGGAAATTGTCTCCCCGAAGTTTATAAAATATTGCCCGATTTTAGGAACTGAGAGAAAAAAATTCAAATAATGGTCGATGACGCTATTTCGTTTGTCTTGTTATACCTCAACGCAAGCGTCTATCTGTCACCGTTACTGAGATATGGCCGTTTGAAGTTCTTCCTGGAAGGCTCTTCCAGGAACAGAGGTTGGTCATCGGTTGGTCGGTCGTTGGTCGTCAATATTACACTGATCTCATATACTTTTCCTCGCTATGTTAGAAACGTAGCGCACGAGGAGTAAAAATAGGGTCTTGGCCTTGAAGGCAGAATGCCGCATCATGCTGCTTTTATAAGACACAGGGTAGTGTAGCAACACACTGGAGGTATGGTGGTATCTTTGGTGATGGTGTTATTCCACATTCACTTCTGATTTTTACAGTGAAAGAATTCTGAGTATCGATTAATATTTGATGAAGTTAAGGCGTACAAAAATGATGCCATTTTTGGTCCACCCTGTATGTTCTAGTGATGCCATAGTTCTGCTATACTTTAGTATAGATATAGCCAGCAGAGCTCGGTAGCTGTTGCTGCTGCTTGGTTGATCTAGGTGGAGTGCAAGAAAGCGCAGCCGAAGGAGGTGATGATGCCTGCCACCGTCAACAGAGGTAATGCCGTTTTGACGCTTTCGGTTCTATTATTCTGCTATACACACTTGTGCAGTTCGACAGTTATTTTTATTTGTCAGTTTTTCTAATGTGGACTGTTACTCGAGTGACTGTGGTACGGATTCTGTTGAGATCTAAATCTCGGCTGTATTCGTTGCACTGCCTACCAGTTGCTCGTAGTAGCGTGAAGTTTCTGTGAGTTTCGTCGGAGTCTAACTCAGGTGGTCTGTCTCTTGTTAGTTGATCTCTGATTGAAAGATTAGATACAGACCTGTTGTTAGACTTGGTACTAATCATCATCATCATCACCATAATCGTTTTATCTGACAGCATTATACAACAGCACATACACAGGACAAAGTATAGCACATACATTTTCTGTTTACCTCCTGATTGACTCTCGTCCAGCGCCTCTGTAGCTCCGCATATGGTGCTATATAAATATGAATACCATTAACATTACAATTAGCATTACTAAATAACGGCAGGATAACAAGGCGACGAACTGCACGGACAGTTGCCCAAAATTAAAAGTTAAACATGGACAAACTGTAGATGCATACTAGTTCTGTAGTAATATATGCCGTAAAGTAATCAACTGGTGACATTCTGCTGTGTTTCCAGGTCTGGTTCCGCTCAGCATCCCCACTGCTTATGCAGCTGCTGCAGCTTACAGTGGCCGAGGATATCCACTGGCTGGTCTACCTGGTTACTACATTCCAGGTCAGTCTACCATCCTAAGTCTTGTACAGTAGGCTTGTTCAGTATCTTCTACAGTTGTAACCCTGTTTCAACGAAATCTGTTACACAGTATCCTGATAGTTTTGACATTTGGTAAAATTTCATTTGCACTGTAGCCCAACCATGCTACCAAAGCTCTGAAAGAAATACTAGAACTCCAGAACGTCCAGATATTACTGACTAATTGGGTTGATTTGTTCCGCACCAGGAAGGACACACAGCCAGTAGAAAACACAGTCTTGAGTCTCTCCCTGTCGTCCAATTGACGGCATTATGAGATTGATGAGTATCTGGAAGATAACAGGGAAAGATTATTAGAACTACATTACTTTTACATGTGCACAATTATAATGGCAAGTTCTTACAATTTGGGGTTTAGCTGATGTTTTTGTGTTTTGTTTTCTTGTAAAGGTTAAACCTACTGTTCTGTTATTGTGTGTTTGTGTGCATCTTGCCTGGGAAGGCCGTCCCCCGAAATGACTTATACTGTGTCGGGCGGGACGTTAAACTCTACTCACTCACTCACTCACTTTCGGAGGCTTTATGGAAGATCCTACCTGATAGCTTGGCGGCTCAGTGGTTAGGACATTGGATTGGTATCATGAGATTGTGAGTTTGACTCTCGGCCATTGCACTGCAAGGTAATGACTCTGGGCAAGTTGTTCTCACACAGGTGCCTCTTTCACCAAGCAGTACACTTTGGTACTGGCCAAAGGGTGGTGATGCTTTGAAGCTGAGAAGATGAAGTGGGTTGGTAGTGTAACGGTAGGGTGCTGGACGTATGATTGCAAGGTCATGGGTTCGACTCCTGGTCGGGTAGCTATCAGATGGTTACTACGTGGATGGGTGACTGTCTGCAGACAGGTAAACCATCCAATTATGTAATCATCACCACAGTCAACTCGGCTTTACATCTCTGCAAGGTAGGTAAATCGAGTACAGGCCTGTCTGGTTGGGATTAATTTGGATCATCTTCACACGTGTTGGGTGGCAGGTAATGCTGTGTGATACCATATGGCAGGTGATTCTCCATAGCTCTGTGAAAGAGCTATACACCGCCTTTAACTTTTAACCTTTTAACTATGAACCTGGTGGATAGTAATGGCAGCCTACTACCACGTATAATATATGACTACTTCACCTGCAGACTGACTGCCAGTGCCTGGAGAGTGGAGACCAGGGTCAGCTATGCCTTTTTTAACTGAGCTTAGGTTACCTTCCCGTTGGTGCTGAGATAAGAGAAACAGCAGGAGACAGTGTATAGCCAGTGACGGTGTCTTTGTATTGTTCGGACAGGCTTTGGAGTGACAGCACTCGGCCAGCCAGCCTCTTTGATGACTGCCACGGCAGCTGGGCGTGCGAACCATGATGGAGGTCTGTTCACCGGCTTTGTTGGCGGGCAGGCGGTTGCAGTTTTTGACAGACAGCTGCAAGTTTTTGACAGAAAAGATTATGGGTGCTCAAAGTTTTAATTTTGCCCTTAAACTTCCACAAAATGGGGACTCCCCTGTCCTCCATTCTGACAGCATTCTGACATTAATGACTGTCTGGAGCATAAGAGCCGGGAAGATTATCGGAACTACCATTACTGTTGCATATGCATGCTCATATCGAACAGTTCTTAAAATTTTAGGCTTAGGATTGACATTTTGTGTTTCGTGTTTCTGTATCAGGTTTTTCTGTAAAGTCTAAAGTTTGTGTTTCATTATGTGTTTAACTGTTTATGTGTGCATTGCCTGGAAAGGCCATCCTTAAAATGACTCATTGTGTGTTGAGTGTGATGTTAAACATCTACTTATTCACCTCACAAAATGGGTGGTTTTCCCCCAAATTTTGCATTCTTGGACGAAAGGAACATTTTCGACAGTATTTTAGCCCAAAATTTTCGGGTATTTTATCTTGACTGATATTGAGTTGATAAGTGCAGCTGCATTGCTGCGAATTGACTGAATTTTCGCTCACATTGGATTTCAGTCATATGCAGAGTGAGGGGCAAACTGCGACAGAGGTTTTGCATAAGCATTAACAGTTGCCCTAAAAGCAGAATAAAATGGTAGTAGTAATACATTTTCAGTAATGTCTGTGAAGCTGACGATATGCGGTTTAATGCAACGTTAAATGACATTATAGCACATTTTAGAAAGTTACCTATCTGATCAAACTGAAATTGAAATCTGCAACATTGTTTGCAAAGTAAGTCATTGTAAATATAAATGTAAAAGATGTTATTCTGTGTATGATATACAAGAACAGTAACTAGCTACAATTCTTGTTCATGCTATGTTTGGAATTTGTACCATTTGTTTTGTTTACTGTTTAGTACACTTGCTGTTGATTCAAACTGACATTTTTTTCTGTTTGCAGGTTTTCCGAGCTACAGTTTTTTGTCGACAACGTCGACGCTGGGAAACTCGGATCGAGTGGGAACCTCATTTTACCAGGAATACGGGTCGGTCTCGGCAGCCAATCAGATGGTAGCGACGTTGATGGCGCGCCAGGTGGACTCTCAGCTGGCACTCGGTACTCCGACAGTTCTTACTGACCACTATCTGTCACAGCGAGCAGGCGGATTACACGGTGGCAGTGCAATGTCTTCATCAGCAGCCAGAAACATGCTCTCACTGCCTGATCATTCGTCCGATTTCGGTAGCTATTAAGTCTCGTTTTTTAGCTGCTGCGTGCTTCACTTAACATCAAATCATGTCTCAGAAAGGGCCTACTCGGTTTTTTGTCTTATGTAGCCAAATTTTGATGAATTTTGGTACTTTTTGGCCTGTGGTGTAAGCAGTTTCATTTGTTAAACTTGTGCATGTACGTTAGCTCCCAAATCATATAACTTTTACTTACTTTTCTGCGTTAGCCTGGGAAATAGAAGTTGACAAAATGCGATCTTCTGTTATGTGTGGTAAGTGGGTCTTTCAATAAAGACATTGAGCACTGTTCTGGTTGAAGATCCAGTGAGGTTTTTTGGCGGTGGAGATATGCAGTCAGAATTGCATCATCTCTGCTATGGCATGCTGCAATGATGTAAGTGTGCCAGCTTGCCTTCCCAGTGTATAAATCTAATTAAGAGTCAGTGGTGGTTTGAAGATGGTCATCTTGCTGTATTATAGTTGCAGTTGTCGCTGTCGTTTTTCCTTAGCTGGCTCATTTTTTGTTATTACATGGGGTTAGAACACTCCGAGTTAAGCCAACTCAGAACGCCGAAGAACTGAAAGTTTTGCTGCTCCACTGCATCAGAAAAAGTTTGGTTTCACCGGTGGTTTTACATACGTTGGCGTCAGTTAAAGGCAAACATTTTTGCTAGTAGATTTAGCAGGTTAGCCGTCAGTTTGTGAGCATATGCAGTGCACTTAAGATTGCAATTGTCAATGTCAGTAGGCCTAGTGAATTTAATTTATATGTTGAAGGCTTCAACATATAAATTAAATTCAGCTTGAAGGTTGTGTATAGCTTTATGGGAAACACATTGCAGAGCTACGGAGCATCAGCTGCCGTATTGGATCGCATATTGTTACCTGCCACCCATCACAAATAAACGTGCCCTGCCTTAATCCCAGTCCCCAGGCAGATAGACTGGCATTTGTGCCGTATATCTGCTCGGCTGGAGCAATGAGTTGGAAGTTGTTGTGATAATTGGCTGATTCAGGTTCAGTCAACGTCGGCAGTCGTGCTGTAGCCAGTGATCTGTACAGTCCAAACTCTGAAGCAACAGTCGGTTACGTGCAAACTGGCAGCCCACAGCCATCGGGATTTGCAATGAATGTCAGCGTATGTGACTTTTTATTTGTTTATTCATTATATTTGGTTTATACATGCGTTATGTCATTCACTGTGACAGTGAAGAATCACAAGTATAAAAACAATTCATGTATTTCTGTTTATGTGTACTGCAAGTACGACGTCATAGTAAATGAATAAATAAATATAAAGACTGTTAATGTCTTTACTTTTTCGTAGTATCTGGTTTTTAGCCCTGAAAACTTTTTATGCCATTTGAATGCACAAATTTGTATGTTTGATTTTTCTAAGTGTGATTGTTTTTAATTTCTATTTGTTTTATATTATTCTGGTATTTGTGCTTTTCAGTAGCTGGGCACTTGGTGCAGTCTGTGTCTGGCTTGTATTAATATTCCTCCAATATCTTTTGCTATACTTTTTTCTCTACTGATACTTTTACAATTGGTCAGCTGATTGATGTTGCCACTTCCGTGGACACCAAAATTAACATATACATTGTATCCGTTTTCCTGAAAGTGCAGAATTTTCTGATAACTTTGACAGTAATATCGGCGCCCAGCGTTTTGTCAACATGGAAAAATTTATCTTTGAAGTCGACAATCTATGAAAACGATGTAGAAAATGCGCCGCCATGATGGCCCACGGTGACATCATGAGTTTAGCCTATAGACGTCATGAATATTAATGGCCTAGCCTAGAATGATGACGTCGTCGGCTAGGCCATTAATATTTATGATCTATATGGGCTATGGTCAAGACGTCACTGCGGGCACTGATATATTAGAATATTTCGCATAACGTAACGTAATGCTGCATTTCGTTTGAAATCACACATTAATTTCATATATTTATGAAGCTCAAATCGACGTATTATATATCCGAGGTTAAATGTCTAATTTAAATCTACAGAAATTGCGCGAGTGAGTTTGACCGTGGCCATGGATTTTTAAACACATTAAACCTTGGATAAATTGTTTTGTATTAGACTAGAACAGTTTGATTTTTATATGTTAATTATGTTGAGCTATTCTGTGCTGAATTTCTACTCCTGGTCGTAGCCAGTTTTACATCTCAACTTGATGTAGCAACTCGATTGCACTGCTGAAATGTTATACAAGGATCTTTGCTGTTAATTTTGCTTCAGGGCACGCTGATACCTGCATTTCAGAATGGCTTTCACTGATTGTTCAACATGCTGTTCGTAGTCCGAGGTCAGTATCTTTGGCAGTGATTATTCAGAATTCATTATACCGGGTGGCACAAAAAACGTCCCGAACTTTGCTTAACTATAACGGCACGTATACTTTATGGAGATAAATTTCCTTCTGTACATTTGTAGAACAATATAGAACAATATGTATTTTTACTTGCTTGTAAATTTCAGTGACCTCACTTATGACACCACTGAATGCCGCTTAGTGATGTAAAGAGAGTTGAAAATCCAATTATGTAAAGACAGCATTTCATCACACCACATCAAAGTAACTCAAAATTTTCTTCAACCCAACACGCCAAATTTTGTCAGCTTACAGAAATGAACACCGCATTCAACAGATTTGAATCAGATTTGGAATAATTGCATTAACTACTTTTTCTGTGAAGGGAGATGTGAACCATTTTCGAACTCAAAGATCGCAAAGATCTTCAAAATGTTATTTCAGACAAATGGCATCATGTTGCCATCAGAGAGCCAGAATTGGAAAAGCCGTATGGTCGTGGAAAAAGTGTCTAGCAGCAGTGGCAAAAGAGAATGGAGGATCTATTCAGCTATTTTTCTGCTGATCAGTTACTGATGATTTGGTGTACTGTGACGTTTTGGTATAGCTTGCATACGAGCGGGAACGCAAATGATGAACCACTTGCAAAAATTGCTTTATTATTATTATTATTATTATTATTTTTTTTTTGTACCCCCGGTAGTAAAGATCCCGGGGGTTAAAAACTAAACTAAACGTTAAAAACTACTGGGATGACCAGAGGTCCGATGTGTCGCTTGCACAAAAACTGTCACGAACAAGAATGGCATTAAAGCGCTGCATCAGGACCGACAGCCGCTGAAACAAAAATACGCCCTCGCGAGCCTCACTGGAGACGGCTGAAATTCTGCGGCCCAAATCCTCCACAAAACGAATGGCTGACTCGTTGAGGGGACCCAGAGTTTCCAGCGCAACAGGCTGAAACATAAAAGAGGCTGGAATATCATCATACTTTGAAACTTTCCGGGCTGCCGCTAATTCGGCCGCCGCTCCAGCTGTGGTGGCAGACTGATGAATATACGAGTCGGCCAGCGTAGATGTGACTGTAGCGTCCCATGCCAGGGCCTTTCCTGCTTGCCATGGAATCAAGGTGATGCCGTCAGGCCTTCGGATGTCGCCTGGAAAGAGACCGGACGGTTCCTTGGAAACAGGAACCCCTGCAGAAGCACAAGCGCGGGCGATGATGTCGTTGAGTGCATGGTGTCGCTGAATGCGACCCGGCGCGTGCTTGCACACAAAAGCATGTAGACCCCATGCATCGACGTCCTGTCCACAATGGCAAGAATGTGGAACACAGACCTTTAGCCCCAGACGTAGTGCTACGGCCACACGAACTGCTTCGTCGTCCAGGCGCAAGCCACACGCTGCAATTGGAAGAGCGGATAGCCAGTCACCAGTGTGGGGAGCAGTAGCAGCCAAAAACGTAGCTTTTTGACGTGCGTCCACCAAACCAGATTCCAACTGAGACCTCACTACAGCAATGCCAGGCTTATCCCATGCGGATTGTCTGTGAGACAGCGCACCAATGGGCTCTACTCCAAATGAAGCTGTCCACTCTGACTGGTATGTGGTGAGGAATTCATCTTGCTGACACTGGCATTCTGACAAAATGGTTTCCTGGAGAGAAAGGGTACTCACTGCAGAGGCCACGAAGGCGGAAATTGCAAGAGAGGATACCCTTCTAACTCCCAGGCCACCATCCCTAATTGGCAAAGTCGCCTGAAGCCATTGTGTATCTGTGAGTTCGGAGTTCGTAATAGTGCAGACAGCGGACCGCACAGTGTCGTCGAAAATGGCAAGAGCCGCATGGTCAGCTGACGGAGAACACCGCAGTAGATGCTGTACTCGCGGGGCGCTAAAGGAAGCTCGTAGCAGAGTCAGGGCATCCTGGGCTGCCACTTTGGTGAGTCTATCCACCGCCCTAGACAAATCGTTGCAGCGATCCGACCAGTGTTTGTCCAGCGACTGTCCTTGAAGAACAGGCGCCCCCAGAAGGACCGTGTCAGACACTGAAACTCGTTGAAACGACTGTAGTGCTGGATCGCTAACAACGGTGCTGGGATGACTGATCAACTTGCATTTGTTGACATTGAGGACGAGACCCATCGCCTGACCAACTTCTGTAACGCGCCGTACGTCAGCAGC
>Ga0209671_1005101_pt1 | contig 13206 bp, 9 predicted proteins | sample WorMetHERISLAND2_2_FD_187401 | JGI IMG/M metagenome (GOLD analysis project Ga0209671, IMG submission 187401) | Marine gutless worms symbiont microbial communities from Max Planck institute for Marine Microbiology, Germany - Olavius geniculatus... | ecosystem: Host-associated > Annelida >... | reverse complement strand
GTGGTTGTATTAGACAACAACAAGAAGACAATGAAACTGATTATAAGTCAGGTGATACATAAATAAGATACATCATATAAAAAACCATACAAATGTCACCAGCACAATTCTGAGAATATTACTCATTTCCAAATGAAGAATACAATACCGCAACTTTTGTATCACTGGATGACGACTTGTCTTTTGCCTTTTTCTTTCTCTTCTTTTTAGTCTTGACTGCTGATGATGCAGAAACTTTATCAGCAGGTCGTTCATCATAGTCACCAGTACTGACTTCATCTTCCGAGTTATCTGCCTCGCCTTCATTTAGCTGCAAAATTACAACCGCACCAACAGATAAACAACATAATCAATTATGGTCAGTGCTAGGGGTAGATCGGCGATCTCGCACTAGTGAGCAGAAAATTACTAGTGGTAGATCGCCACTTTATCTAATTACATTTATCACATTATTAATGTACGAATGCAGCCATATTTCTTCACTGCATTACCAGAACTGTGGTTGGGACTGAAATATCAGTCACTTTGTTATCGATTACCAAATTTATTCAAAAACAATATATTTTTAAGTCTGCGTTACAAAGAAACAAATATGGCTTGAGATGGACTCTGATATAATACTGAATGAGCTGATTTAAATACGTGGCAGTGTCGTGGCATGGTCCTATGCATGACTACCAGAAACATAAGTTCTACCATGTACCTAATAATGTGCCTACCCGATCTACCTCTAGCAATTTTCCAGTGCTAATAGCAAGATCGCTGATCTACCGCTAGAATTATTGATCAATTATTGCTATGTTCATTTAATTATACTGTCATATCTTTATAGATGCAATATCTAACATTAAACTTACAGTATGTATCAAAAGTATGAGACTGTTCCAAGTATTCACAACTCGGTAAACATGCAGTTTAGCAGCCTAAACAAAATACACAGTCAACTTACCGCCTATATACAGGCGAAGCTTAGGGTTAGGCTTAGGTTTAGAGTTAGGGTTAGGGTTAACTAACCGCATGCACGCTTTGGCCTGTATAGGCAGTAAGTTGACTGTGTATTTTGTTTAGGCCGCTAAACTGCATGTTTACCCACAACTCTATCAGTGACCAGTTTTTTTTACAAAAATTGAAGTCCTTCACTTCTAATTTCACACGTGTTACGTTATTGTTCGATGTTGTAGACATCGTGACAATTCAAAAACAAAGATTCAGCACAAGCACCTACTCTTGACAAACACACACACACACACTGTTCTTACCAGATCAAATAAATTTGCAGGTCCTGAAGATGTCTTGTGGTTAACGCTGCTACGATCTTGAAGAGAGTCAGCTGTGTCTGGTTTTTCCACGTCAGAACTTCCATCGCCGTCATCCTGTTTCGCCTGTGAAAATAGTTCCGTGTCTCTTTCACGCTGCAATTTACGTAACGCTCTAGACGACATACTGTTATGCTGAGTTGCTATAATACTGCCTAATGTAGTACATCAGAAGAAAAATATACACCAACAAGCGAAAATAAACATCAACAACTCGCGTAGAATATTTAACGCCAAATTGGTGTTTTGCATTGGTGTTTTGCATTTGTGGTCACGTTTTAGATAGTTATTGCACTGTTGTTTCGGCGTTTCCGGTTATTGTTTGTTATTTTTCTCTTATTTTTATGATAGAATTATACAATAAATAACGTGCGCTTTAAAAATTGACAGGTAATCTGCTCAGCTTAGCACAACTAACTTCAGCTAGTGTGAAGTTTGTTGGATCGCTGAAAGAAGTGGGGTTTGTTTGATTCAAGTACCTAGCGTGCGCTTGTAGGTTGCAGCATTTATACAGCGACTTCCAATTTTTTTCAGTGGTATAATAAACAAACATCATTTTGTGGTGCTAACCTTCTTTGATATTTGGCTTGGTTTTGAGTGGTTCAAGTCTGATGGACGTCACACATCACTGTTTGGGCTTGCCTACTGTATGATGTTCATTAACTGTGTGCTTTAATAACTGTGCATGTGATGTCCTGTTTTGCATTTTCTATGACCAGTAGTGACTATATGTGTTACATAAAATTTTGTAAGTTATTGTATTTTACAGTGCGTATTTGTTAATTTACGTAATTGTCTGTTTTTGTTGAGAGTAGGTGTGATGTCACACACAAAGTTTCATGAAGGTTTGCTACAGGACAAGGTGCTGCTGAAACAAGGGGCAGAAGCAAAGCTTTACAGTGGCATCTTTTTTGGACGGCCAACAATAGCAAAGGAACGGTTTTTAAAGTCTTACCGGCATCTTGTGCTCGATCGCAGTTTGACTCTTCGTCGCACACGTGCTGAAGTCAAGTGCATTCAGCGATGCAGGGCAAATGGTCATTGTCAGTTCTTGCTTCTTGCAGAATGTTTTTCAGCAATTGTTGCAGACAGTGTTTAGTTTAAGTTAGAAGCTTTGTCATGTGTAAGAGTAAAGAAAAGGCCTGAGTTATGAGTGCCTGTCAGGCAATGCTAATCCTGTGATTTTTCAGTTTTTACCCAGACATCAGCTGAAGCTCCAAGTCCATGGATTCAAACATTATTTAATGTGTCTGTTTATGGATTTATGCAGGATTTTGTTTTTGGATTTTGGATTTTGAGGGTGCTGGCTAGCAGGTTGGGTGTGTGCTTCCCACATCTCTCCTCTCTAGTAAGATGCACAAAACTAAAAACTATGATCACAGCTATATAGTGAAGCATCTATGTACTGTATACTTGTTTTTCTTACAAGTTTTTATTGGCATTGCTTGTGGTTAGTAACCATTCTGATGATGCTACATTGTTGTAAAACTTACAAGTGATGTCGTTTTATTGCCACTTGCCATATACGGTAAGCATTTTAGCCAAATGTTTTAAAAGTTCAAATTGCACATTTTCTCACGGATGTGCTTCTGTGCAATTTAAGAGTGTGAGACATAACATCATGTGCTGTTCCAGTTTTTACATTGTCTCTTTCACCCAATACAGCTGGTCTCTGTCCATACACAAAGTTTTTTTTCTGATTTGAACAGAATTTGGTATATAGTTAGAGGTTGATGACTGGTACACATGCATGTTGCAATCCAAGTCAAGGTGAAGGTCAAAAAAACTCAAAAGTTAGAAAATTGTCCACCATATACAACTTGAGCTTGCTAGTTACTGCTGATCTTTAATCTAGGGAACAGCATCTGAATTTGATTGGGAGAGATTTTTGATATTTGGCCTAGTTTTTGTGTAATTGACCCTCATGTATTTTTGGCTTTATTTTCTGCCATCTGTGTGTAATCTTAGAGGACTGAGATGCTTGTCTAATGATGTAATGTAATCACATTTCAATTTTGTAGGTATACTCTGCCCAGCCATTTACTATGTTGACATGGACAACAGTGTGATCTACATGGAGTATCTGAAGGACAGCATTATGGTAAAGGATTATATCATGCAGACAACTGTCAGTGGAGTGCATAGCTGCATGGATGCTCTGCTCAAGCTTGCTGCTGCCATTGGCCGAGTTGTTGGAACAATGCACCGCAACCACATCATTCACGGCGACTTGACAACGTCCAATCTTCTGCTTGTTGGTAAACCGGAAGACTGCCTGATTGCCGTCATCGATTTCGGTTTGGCGAGCATTGAAGAGACGGCCGAAGACAAGGGAGTTGATCTGTATGTGCTGGAGAGAGCGTTGCTTAGCACTCATCCATCAACTGAACCACTGTTTGAAGCCATCTTACGCAGCTATAAGGATACTTATTCACACAGCAGCAGTAGAAGCAGCAGAGGTGGTGCCGCTGCAGATGAAGTTCTTAGGAAACTGGATGAGATCAGGTTGCGTGGTCGAAAAAGAACTATGGTTGGATAGACCAGTGTTTTTACAGTGCTTGTATCAATGCTTCATGAAGTTACCTCAGAATGAAACGAATTCTTTTAAATGGGCCCTAATTTGCAGCATAGTGTATGGATGTGATTAAGAATCAGAATAGAGGAAAGCTTTGTTTATCAGTCTGTTTGTGGTTATATTTCGCCTGATGTCTTCACTGCTTTGATAATGTTGGTTGGGTGGACCTGCATTCAGCTTGTACCAAAAGTTACAAAACTGTACCAAGGGTGAAAAAAGTAGGTAGGGCAGGGCCGGAGGAAATTGCAATTTTCTGAAGTGTATTGCAACTTTCTGTCAGAATTTACATAGACAACTGCAGATTTCCAGCAGAGGAGAATATGGGTGCTCAAAATTTTGATTTTTGTTTCAAAATTTTTCTAAAATGGTTTTCAGCCCCAGTTTCATTTTCGGACGGAAATTTACTGACATTAAGACTATTCTACAGCCAAAAATTTAGGTGGGAGGTCGGCAATGGTCCCCCTTTTATGTCCCCCCCTGCCACGATGCCTCGGTGTACCAGCAGTCTCCACTCTCCACAGAGGTTACTTGTGAGACCATTTTGTGATCACTGGCTTAACTGGCTAATCTTAAATATAGGCATGAATTTGATTCTGTGTTTTTAGTTTAATGAGATGATAATTATGTGTATAATCTACCGGGTAGCTGCAGTTAAGAACTTGAGAAACAGTGGAAATTTTTGTGAGAAGTTTAGACTCATTGGATTGTTATGAAGCTTTGACATGCAATGCAGGCTAATTTATTTGCATTAAATATACACTGGCAAATCACTACAGACATTTGTTTTCTGGTTCAAATACGTTTTGTGCATAAATCCCAACTTTCTGCAGCCAGAAGCAGTGCAGTACGTGGCTGTCCATTGTCGCTCGCTGATATATTACACCTAGTCTTTTTTTACATAGAAGTCAGTATCATCATTTGTGTTATTCTCAAAGTCGACCGGTTAGGCCTATGCATCAAGTACACAATCATATCTATTGTTGATCATGGTTCCTATGGTCAGAGGAAGTCAGGGAAAGTCAGGGAAAAATCAGAAGATCATGAAAAGTTAGGGAAAATCAATGTACCAAGGTGCAAAGTTAACAACGATGCAGAAAAAATTTGGAACTGCTTTACGCAGAGTGCATACAACAGTTCAGAATTTTTCTCTGCTCGCTTCTCTCGCAATTATTTGTATCTCCACTTTTAAATTTGTTTTGCCGCCTTTGTTTCTAGTGCAATTGCAAGCGATTGAAAGCCAACATTGGTATTTTGCGGGAACAAATTAGTCAGAGAAAATGATTCATTTTTTTGGAAAGTCAGGGAAAATGAATTCTGCAGTGTAGTAGGAACCATGGTTGATGTAGACGAAGTTGATTCGGTGTAGGCCTGCGTGGTCCTGCAGGACGTTTTTTATGTTTTTGTTCGGCAATGTTGAACTTGTAGAACTTAAGCCTAATAGCAGGGGCATATAAGGGATCTGTCCCCCAGTGGAGTCCAGGGGCAAAGCAACAGTAGGGAGACTGGGGGTACAGTCCCCCGAAGCTGAAGCTTTTTTAGTGTATAAGAGCATGATTTTTTTGGTAACGGTGTGGCTAGAATTTTTTTTCTGGAAGAGCAAATCCAGAAGGTTATTCCCGGCTCTTTTTTCCCTTCTTTATCTTCCTCCTCCTTACCTCCGTCCCATTCCTGTTTTCGTTTTTTTTGCCTTGCCATATCCCCCTTTTTTCCTTTTCTCTTTCCTTTCCTTTCTTTATTACCTCCTCTCCTTTCTGTTAAAAGTAGGACCTTTAAATTTTAGCTAGAGGAGCTGGGGGAGTGCTGCAAGTTCCCCCAGTAGGGTCTGGAGCGGAGCTCCAGCCAAAATCAAATCTGGTGCATTATAGTTTTAAAATGTGAGATATGTTTGGCAACAATGTTCATTCGGCTTATTTTTGAGAATCAATTGACAAAAATAAAATCTCATGCAGTTTAAACAATACAGGCAAATAACTGCGGCGCCACAAATGTAAAAGGGGTAGAAATAATCTGCAAGCGAAGCGAGCAAAAAAATTTTTTAGCTATTGTATGCAAAAATGTCGCATTAACTGTGTCGTGCGTAGGCCTATTCCAGGCAGTCTGCATTAGGCCTATTTGCCGACTTAGGTGCGGGGGCGCCACGCGCGCTCTCTATATACGCCCCGTGAATAGTAGGCTTTCTCGGATTGCGCACGCAGGTCACAGAGTGCTGTGTGTTCTCACGACAAAGCAGTAAACAGCAAAATACAAGAAGGCTTCAGCACTCGCTATAGGCCCTATGTGTTTGAACTTAAACTATGCGAGCGCGTAGTACGTCGCTGAACTGGACTTCGAATCGTAGGTTAAATGCATGCGCGAACAACAACGCGCATCGTACGTGCACTAAACCATGTGAAAATCTCAGATAGGATCTAACTTACCTGACACGTAATTCGAGCAAAGCTCACGTGACGCGCGATAGCAGCGGCCCTGCCACTTTTTCAATCAGTGTAGTTTTACAGCAATAAGATATTAATGCATATTGAAAGAGTACTTAAATTTGAGGCCTCCGTACGGAAGACTCCTTGAATTTAAGAGATCGAAACTTAGATTCGTAAAAATGTACGTTCTATACTAAAATGTCATAGGCATAATATAGGCCTACGCGTGTTGTCCAAGTCCATCTCTAGCCATTTCTGCGCAATTCACTTTTAAAATGTGTGTCACAGCCGGAAATCGCAAAAAATTCACTAAAACGCCTATTTTGGGGGTTCAAGTCAGTCAAGGTCATCGACGTTGACACCAATAAAAAGCTTGTCACTATTGCTTATTATGATAAGCCGCATGTCTGTGCCTATCTGCAACCGTTTTCATGCTGCACGAGATAATTGCGGTAAAATAACCACTTTTCGGGGGGATAGCCGTCTTTGACACCCGTCTGCGACGGCCTCTTTGAACCTAGGGGGTCGTTTCTTGGACTGCTAAAATCTAAGTTGAATGCTGAAAATTTCATACGCAGGTTGTCTTGTTCTATCTCCAGCCATTTCGTCGCAATTCAGTGTTGAAATGTGCGCTGCATCCAAAAATTGCGAAAAATTCACTAAAACCCCTTTTGGGGGGTTCATGGTCGTTCAAGGTCATCGATGTTCATAAATCTAAAAAGTCTGTCACCAGTGGTTGTCATAATAAGCAGCATGTCTGTACCTGTCTGCACCCGTTTTCAGACTACGAGCCAATAACGGCAAAATAACGTGTTTTAGGGGGTACCCCTGTTTGACGCCCTCGTTCGAGAGAACCCCCGCACTAGGGGCACGAAATTTTGTTGCGAAAAACTAGAGAACTTGAGGCAGCCGACGGTGAAGATTTCGTGATCCTAGCTTGCACCGTTTTGACACAATACAGCAGTGTGACGGACGGACGGACAGACAGAAGGCAGACGCCCAGGCCATGGCTAACGCGCGAAGCGCGAAGCATTCTGCTATCGCGCGCAAAAACTACATTTTCCACGTGTGTTCTGAGACAAGCCGTTGAAACATACGTTAAATCATTAGCACAAATATTTCACGATATTTTAAACATAGCAAAATAAAATGCTGAGCAAATATTTTAGAATTTACAGCCGCCGACTTTTCGACGCTATATCGGCCTCTCGGACGCTCATGCAAACTGTAAAGTAACCTAATGTCATGTGCAAATGTTTGTACAAAGAAAGCAAACAACGGAGTGAAATTGATGTTGAGGTTAGAAGCTTAGTTTCTGTGCAGGTTTTGTAATCGTTGTGATTTTTGTATAGCTTAAAACGTTCGTTTGCATGGCATTATTTTTAACTTTTTGTTTATGTTCGGTCAAGCACCGTCTTTTTGGGTGTTTAGTGTTTACGCGTTCCAGCAAACGTCCAACAAACATCCAGCAAACATCCAGCTGGCTCGGCCATTATAACGTATAGCAGCAAACGTCCAGCATTAGCACGTGTATTTTGAATACATTTGCTGGAAGTTTGCTGGACGTTTGCTGGATCGTGTAAACACCCCATTAGGTTCATCTATTTTTACGCGCGACAGCAGATACTACTGCTATAACGCGTTTTAGCCGACGCAATTCTGTCCGTCCGTCTGTCCGTCACACGGGTGGATCAGTCAAAAACGGTGCAAGCTAGGATCACCAAATCTTTACCATCGGCTGGCTGGAAGACTCTAGTTTCAGGAACCGTGAAGCTTTTCCATAAATTCGAAAGGGATCACCCCGAACGAGGGCGCTAAATGAGAGGAGTAGGAAAAATTTGCAATTTTTAGCAAATAGGTCGCTGTATCTCAATAACGGTGCGAGATAGGGCCTAGGTTACTATTAATCCCTAATAGAAAGTCGTACACGGGCTTTCGATTGCCACCCAGAGCAATGACCTTGGATGACCTTGAACGCCAAAATAGGGGGTTTTATGGATTTTTGGCGATTTCTGGCTGCGACACATCTCTATAGCGTTCCCAAAGTGTCGCCACACAACTAACTCGTTATCTAATGCAGATGAAGATTTTGGTATTTGTATATTAACTTAGCCTGAACACCCCAGTGTGCAGTGGGCCTTCATACATGCACTGCTGTTGCGCGTTCTCTTTACGTTAGCTAGGCTTTCTTGTTATGTTTGTTTGCTGTTTTTTCGTAATGTTTTTTTTCGGCAGCTTAGCAGCATATTATTGGCTCGACCAGCCAATTCGCGAAGTCGGCGCAAGTGCAGGTTTGATGCAGCTGAATGATGTCCTAAAACACTTATCATCGAGCAGCACTCGCTGACAAGCGCAAGTAGGCCTAATAGACGATAGACTCGTCGGCACCGGGTGAGATGTACAAAACAGTCTCGAAGAACATCCGTGTCGTAAAAATACCGAGTGATCCACAAAATAACAAATCATTCGGTTTCACAGGTTTACATCATCAAGCATTTTCGAAATTCTTTCACTTTGTCGTTTATAACACAAGGCCATAGGTGATGAATTACTACCTTCTAAAATAATATTAGTATTCAAAACCTGGCAGCAGTTTTTCACAAACCAGTGTAGGCACTAGGCCTAATGACGTGTTAAAAAGTGTAGTGAATTTTTTTCATTAATTTGTTTTGCATATTTATTGCTCAGTAAAATGTATAATTTATTCCACACGTTTTAGTTCGACTTCCGATTTTATTCAGGCGCTACAGACGTCTATGGCACGATGTGTTTGTCTATGTGTAACGAAAGTGTTTTTTGTAAGAAATGTATTGTGGCTAAACGGTGCGAGTGAGATATGGCCTAGGATGCTATTGGTCGCTAATAGGAAGTCGCATATTGCCTTTCGAATGACATGAAAATTATCGACACGCTACAGCCTATTTAGTTGCTGTAGCTGTTGCAGTACTGACCTTGCAGTACTGACCGTCAAGGTCATTCACTTTGAAGGTCAGTACTGCAACAGCAACAGCAACTAAATAGGCTGTAGCATGTCTTCCCTAGCGACAGCTGGGCTTCTGGTATGTAACTGAGGCCATGATCGATGTCTTTAAATTATCACAATTCTCAGAGTTGTCAAGAACTGTCAAATTTAATTTAGACAATTAATGTCAGTTTTGAAGTGTTGAAAGACGGTTAAAGTTTGATGTAGTTGTGACAAAAAATTCTAGATGTGGCTTATATTTGGACCACCCTGTAAAAACTGGGGCTATCAATGCAATTCTTTCCTGCCAAGTAAAAGGTTTTAAGTTGTTCGAGTGACAGTAAACAGGCAACGTTCAACGGCAACGCAACTATGAGAGAGAATGTCTTAGAACCCCAGTTTCATTTATTTTCGCATAAATCTGCACGAAGTCCGTTTAGTGGTAAAAATTTTGGTCAAACTCCGTCAACAAAAACCAAAGATATCTTGCTAATAATGTTTGTTCAGGATTCACGCACGCACGGACGCACGAACACTCTGGAAACATAGTGCCTCCGGCCACTTCATTGGCGAAGGCATAAAAAACGGAGCGCTACGCGGGTGGTGTGAATCTTGGAAAATACGTTTGTCACTGACACCTGTGCTCAGCTAAGGTGCTGTCCAAGACACTGCGTAGGCGTACTTAGGCCAGTGCAGTCGACTTTGTCACTGACGATGAATGAATGGAAACGCAACGACTACAGCGAGCGCGAACACCTCAAATGTGACAAATATCGCAATTATTGCATTCGAATTGAAACGAACTCAACTCGATCTGTCGGAATCTGTGTCGGATTAGTGCGATTCGTGCTCCACTGCCCTGCCGATCTCCTTGCCTATACCTACTTAAATACTTCCACGAAAATGGACTCAGATGTCCGAGTCCGCACAACGTGAACAACTACACACGTTGCTGGCAACATTGTTGGAAAACATGAGTAACGAAATAGGGCCTACAGGCTACAGCAGAATGGACTTCTCACAAAAATAATAAGAAAATAATATTAGGCCTACTGATTAGCAGACAATTTTATTTCGCCGAAAAAAAATTAAAATGATATAATGTTGTTCTATGTGTCTACTGCAGCCATCACAACTATATTTAAACTACAGTGTGTCATATAATTTACCGTTTTTACGCGCGGAAGTAGCTACTGTATTCAGCGCGTCTTAGCCATCGCAATTTTGTCTGTTCGTCCGTCCGTCCGTCCGTCACACGGGTGGATCAGTCCAAAACGGTGCAAGCTAGAATTACCAAATCTTTACCTTCGGCTGCCTGGAAGACTCAAGTTTCAGGAACCGTAAAGCTTTTCCGTAAATTCGAAGGGGGTCACCCAGAACGAGGGCGCTAAATGAGAGGGGGTGAGCAAAATTTGCGATTTTTAGCCAATAAGTCGCTGTATCTCAGTAACGGTGCGAGATAGTGCCTAGGTTACTATTAATCACTAATAGGAAGTCGTACACTGGCTCTCGATTGCCACCGATTTCAATGACCTTAGATGACTTTGAACGCTTAAATAGGGGTTTTTATGGATTTTTTGGCGATTTTGGCGCGCGAGACACTTCAAGAGCGAATTGTGCTGAAACCAATTGAGACAGACATAGAAAAGCTGCGTATGAAATTTTTAGCATTAAACGTAGATTTCGACCGTTTAAGTCTCGATTTTCTAGGTTCAAGGAAACCTGCGCACGAGGGCATCAAAGAGCAGTACCCCCGTAAAAGTCGTTATTTTACCGTTGTTGGCCAGTCTTTCGTGAAAACAGCTGGATATAGACTGATAGTTCGCGAACAAAAACTGCTATAGGCTTTCGCGCGTCTCGTGAGCCTTAGCTCAAATTTCTTGTTATATTTGTTATAACTCAGTCAGCTGTCATCCGATTTTGGCAATTCCTGACAGAAACATGTTTCAGGAAATTTGAAACATATATAAATTCACATTTCGTTTCACATGTTCTGACTGTACACCTGGCAAAATTAAATTTTTTAATTTTCTATTGTACAACGACGAGACGGCAATTATTTTCCTGAGACTGTGAGTGACATAACAGAAGGCCTTACTTAAGCTGCAGTTTTTACGCGCGAAAGCAGCTACTGCTTTCAGCGCGTCTTAGCCATCGCAATTCTGTCCGTCTGTCTGTCCGTCTGTCTGTCTGTCACACGGGTGGATCAGGCAAAAACGGTGCAAGCTAGAATCACCAAATCTTCACCGACGGCTGCGCGGAAGACTCTAGTTTCAGGAACCGTAAAGCTTTTCGATAAATTCGAAAGGGGTCACCCCGAACGAGGGCGCTAAATGAGAGGAGTTAGGCAAAATTTGCGATTTTTGGCCATTAACTCGCTGTATCTCAGTAACGGTGCGCGATAAGGCCTAGGTTACTATTAATCACTAGTAGAAGATCGTATACTAGCTTTCGATTGGCGCCGAATTCAATGACCTTGGATGACCTTGAACGCCAAAATAGAGAGTTTTATGGATTTTTTTGGCGCTTTCGGCCTGGACAAGTCTATATCATTAACAAGGCGGCGCCACGGTACTGGCGTTGGTGGTGTGGCGTAGTTGTTAACGAGTTTCGGCTGAAACGAAGTTACTCTGTGCCGGGCCCGATTAGTACTGCGATGGGTGACTGCCTGCGGGTGGGAACTGCTATAGGCTTTCGCGCGTCCCGTGAGCATTAGCTCAAATTTTTTTTATACTGATTGTAGGACCCCGGCCCGGTACGGTCGTCCTGTGATACGTTCATGTGATACCAATGCGGTAGCCTACTGATTTCGTATTTTATCAGCCCGTGTAGGCCCACCGCATGTTGCTGCTTCTGCTGCTGACACGTCGCAGAGCGCGTGCAATCTACATGGATTCTCCCGCAACTCCGGCGCCTGATGCAATGCGTCTTAGAGGGAGTTTTGACCATTAACATCCAGCATTAACACGTGTATTTTGAATATATTTACTGAAAGTCTGCTGGACGTTTGCTGGATCGTGTAAACACCCCATTAGTTAGCGATTCACCACCGTCATGGTGCTCCTCGTCTCGCCTGCTCAAAGCCTCGCGGCAATATGATATATAGGCCCCCTATTACGATTTATCGAGCTTGTTAGTTACGGTATGTGTCTCCGATATGTGCAAAATGTAACCGAAACGAAGACGATTAACCCCTTCCTGCTGCTGAATCCAGTGGCATAACATCCAATTTCGTCGCCATGCAAAAAATCATTCAGGACTTCTCTTTCCCTTTTCCCCTCCTTTCACGCTCCCTTCCCTTCGGCCTATGCCTACTGTCCTTTTTCTTTTTTATTGTTTTTTTTCCTTTTTCCCTACTTTTCCTCTCCTTATCTAAATGCAGATTAGTATGCAGCTAGTGGGTTTCAGGTACGTATTAAGCTCCACCTGCGGAATACGCTTTCCCAGCGGGGTCCGGGGCCGAAAACGTGTTTTACAGCATTTTGGCGTTCCAGAAACCGCATCTGCATAGTGACATCGGATTTCGTGTTTTTTGCTGTGCGAAAAAAATTAACACTATAATTTTGGGCTCGCTAGAGGCCTACACCCGCCCCCCCCTCATTGCGGGATCTGGCTGCGGGGTCAGTAGTTACGCCACTGGCTGAACCCGAATTAACATTCAAGCAGATGCAGCAAAAACAGGTGGTCATTCTTGCAATAGCTTTAGGCTATGTGTTTTGTTCAACGTTAAGGATAAGATTATTAAAGCCGCAAAGAGTAATCAAGCTATCTGAAGCTTAGAACTTGATCTCCTTTGGAGAAAATATGTACTCGGCTAGTGATATTTAGTTTGAGTTTCAGGTTTGTCCAAACAACTAAAAGTTGGTTTGCCTCCGCGTTTCGTCCCCTTCGCATGGTGCTGGCAGATCAACATTAATACTAGTAATTATATATTGT
>Ga0209671_1005100_pt1 | contig 13207 bp, 8 predicted proteins | sample WorMetHERISLAND2_2_FD_187401 | JGI IMG/M metagenome (GOLD analysis project Ga0209671, IMG submission 187401) | Marine gutless worms symbiont microbial communities from Max Planck institute for Marine Microbiology, Germany - Olavius geniculatus... | ecosystem: Host-associated > Annelida >... | reverse complement strand
CAGCTTGTCCATGTCTATCTCAATTGGTTTCGGCGCAATTCGCTCTTGCAATGTGTCTCGCAGCCCGAAATCGCCAAAAAAAATCCATAAAACCCCCTATTTTGGCGTGCAAGGTCATTTAAGGTTATTGAATTGGGCGCCAATCGAGAGCCAGTGCACGACTTCCTATTAGTGAGTAATAGTAATCTAGGCTTTATCTCGCACCGTTACTGAGATACAGCGACTTACTGGCCAAAAATGGCATCATCATGGTATACAAAAAGGTGTGTCTGTGTCTTTACCCACGAGTTTAGGCCTTATAGTTCAGTATATTTTAGGCGAATACCAGGCTGTTCGCACATGTGAAATATAACAGAAATTCAAAAAAGTGAAGCGGTGGACCTGCCCTGCAGCTGTGGAGGTCCGGACGGGGAAATGTCACCCCCCCTTAAAAAAATCAAAAATACAGATACAACGCTGTGCAATTTATTACAATCTAGCGGATAGGCAAAATGTACAGCTTAATGCCTTAATGCATAAAAATATCGCTTAGAAATTTTCAGTCATTACAAATAAAATCTCAGAACACGTCAGTTCCACTTGATGACACCAGGTCATCAACAATGGCACGGACAAAAATCGATGCTTTTCCGTGCCACTTTTAAGTGTCGAAGGGAACTTACCGTCCGTGCCGTATTGGTTTCACAGCCCCTAATTCAGAGCCGGGAAATACCGAATTGTCCTCTTGAAAATAACCTACTAGCCACGCCTGTCGACCTTTTGTCTGTCACCGTTCGTCGCGACAATCGCGTGGACGGGCGCGGAGAGGTTTGACATGCGACGCCTGGCAAACGTCGAGCGAGAAACGAAAACATCGAACCTCGCGGGGTGTAATAAGTTACGTATACACTGCTCGTCTCAATCAGCGCACATCCATCGAATGACCAGTGAAGCAGCCATGACGCGACTTCGACAGCGACACAAAAGATCGTCAAGTTCACTATGCGTCTTCGCTATGCGCAGTCGGAGAATCTCGCTTTGTTTCAGTTCATTGGTACACGCGACGTTTATTATTGATCCGCTCACTAGTCAAAATTGTTACAATTGCTACATTGTTGTTTGCTTTATGACGCACAACTGCAGCAGTACGTTATGAAAACGGTACCATTGGGAGGTGATCGTAGTCTAAAGTATGGTAAAATACTTTGCTCTATGATAAATAAACGATGAGTTGAATTGATGCGTTATTGTCAAATGCAACACAAATTCAGTGGTGGTAAATATTTACAAAATTAAGCGTAGAATCATAGGTACTAATATGCAAGTTCTGCACTACACTTTTTTTCTACACATAATTCCGAAACTTTATCAACGCTCAAAAATAGCTTGGTTCTCTTGGTCCACTTTGTATCCTGCATAACATTTTAATGCGACAAGTATACGTAACGGTTCCGACCACGCGGTCTTACGCGTAGGCGCGCCTTCGAATAGTTAAAAAATTTGGAATTACGCCTAGAAATCCCCAATGTAAAAAATTTGGCCAAGAAAGACTTGGAATATCTTCGACCGAAAAAAAACAAACGTCTGTTTTTGAAACTGATCCTTATGATCGTCACCGCTCACTCTGCCCGTTTCGTCCAGTAATGTGACAAAGTCGATATACTTTTTGAAGTATATGCCGCGGTAATATTACTGGCATTACTATTAACATCATTCTTACACGAACACGCTTAGCAATGATACGTGCGTCTGAAGCGAAGATTTCTAGGAACGACGTATGCTGCAGTGTGTTACTAGTAATGCGAGCGATGCAGAAACGACACGGTAACGTAAGCACTCCAGCAGCCTAGCTAGGCGCCAGTGTCACGGGGCGCCAAACTCTCAATTAATCCTCATTATCTGGTCCATAATGTTTCCGCTGGCAACGCGCGCGCGAGTCGAGTGGCCAGCCTGCCTCTGACGTGGACGATGACTGACGGGCTCTTACAGCGGCAAGGCAAAGCCGGGCGCCGACGACAGCCGCGAAAAGGGTTTCCCGACGAACCCGGGAATTAGTTAAGCGGCCGGGGGATAAAGATGGGACGAGAGAGAGGTGGGTCGGTTGGTGAGGGGGAAGAACGGATAATCGGATATTGGCGCGATCAGTGCACGTAGGCCGACGCAGCGATCGGAATAATCAAATCGTCGGAAACGGACGGCGCGCCGGCCGGCCGGTCTGCCATGATGATCACGTGATGCGGTCACGTGTCATCGCATTGTCGGCCAGTCGACTACTCGCTAAGATGCGTCTACGCCGAGCGCATATTGAACGAGCGCTGCCATCGCATTCCCGAGTAGTCAATACGATTTGCCCGCAACTGGCACCATCAAGAACAACAGCTTGTGTACTATGTATAGGCCTACTGTATAGTAGTATAGAGGACATTTTTTGCACTTCTGTTCTCTGCAACGTATAACTAGAAGTACAGACTACAGCAGCAGCCTGCGTACATAAGATGAACATACAAGCTATCGCTGTATGCAATGCATATAGAATATACCCTGGTAACATCACACAGGTGTTTTAACAGTGCTGCCCCCAAAACGTACACAGTATGTGGTCCAGTATAGTTTACCACCCCGTCCTAGACATTAAAATTTTGTATATGTTGCGTCATTTTATTATGACTGACGTTTTTTAAATACAAACAACAGAAGGTCTAAAACTGAACTTACCGATATATTATCGAGTATCGACTCAGGTTTGGCCTTAATGAAAGCGGTGAATAGAATGATGTCATTGTTCGTATATTTGTTCATGCTGAACTTTATTACTGAAACTCTGTGTAAGAAAATCTTCAAAATTATCATTGTAATCGTTTTCAACTTATTTAAATTCTTTGCTCGTGTTGTCGTCCGAAATCCTGTTATTATCGTTGCACGAATTTGATGTGTCATCTATTAATATTGAGACGTTTGAATCAAGACTGGACAAAGGGTGGTCAAAACAGACAGTTTGTTTTTGTTACAAAAAAGAGCTCCAACTCTGATCATTAAAATCTGTAGATAAAAATCTCGGTATTCTGCGTCTCGACTTTACCGATAATGGTGACGATGCTGAAATTTTTACTCGTACAGGGGCGGCGCCAGGTTGTCAGAGCTGGGAGTCCAAGTCGAGTGGGTGTCGATTTACCGCTGCTACCCCCTCTCCACACCACCCCTTCACCCATCCAAAAAGCTCGAATTTGCATGAATCTTATGGGCTATCCTCTTAGGGGCTGGTGGTGAGATCCGGACTCCTGGACCCCCCGCCCGCCGCCGCCCTTGTCCATTACTCCTTCACGCGATCGTTCATTCAAGACTGAATATTTACTCGTTTCATAAATCCTCTCCATCACGCGCAGACTGTTTTGTACTTATCTGACTGACTTAACAGACTTCTTGAATTTGCATTATGGGTTTTTAGTTTCAGTTTATTTTTCGTTATTTTTGTTGTTGCCAGGTGTGGATAGTCAGTTAGTCATTCGTCAGTTTTAGCTCACATGGCGCATCAACTTATCGCAACATAAACAACAACATAAAAACACTGGGAAAATAAATCGTGTAAAAAGTTTTTTACAGATTTTTTTTCGAAGTGTTAACAACAGAAAGAATGTTTTGCATTTTGCTTTCGATTATAACAGCACGTAGCGGTAACGTAACATAACGTAACGTGACGTACTTGTTCGATGGCGTATAATGCGCGATCGATCGTAGAGAGCATCGACGAGACGGAAGTCGCGACGCCGCTAGGACACACAGTACTGTATGGCGACTGTGACTGGCGACTTACAAGACGTCGTCGGCTAAAACTGAGCACGACACAGCGGATCAAGGAATGTCGACAGATGCTGCGACTCGTGCTGCTAGCAGCTCCTCTACTCCGCTGCTGCTGCTGCTATAGTTACTGACGCCAAGCTACGCCGCATCGACGCACGAATAGAGATGGGCGGTGAAAAATTCACCTCTCTGAAATTTCGTGAAACTTTTAAAATATTTTGAAAAGACCTTTTTAAATGTTATTACACATGCTTTTTTCGCTGTAAAACGTTGTCATCGTTTGAGCAAAATTTTAATCAAGTAGGCTTACAGCAATACAAACAGAGTGTATCGTGATTGCAGTGCCATAGATAATGGCATAACCTATAATATTATATACTGAGTAGTTAGAAAAATGTATATAAAATTTAAGCAAGACAGCTGCAGAATGTAAAAGTGGGTGAAAAATGTTCAATGTAAAAACAAACTGTGCAATAATAATAATAATAATTGATGCAATAGCCGCATATTTTCGTAAAATACCATATTTTGCTAAAAAAATTGCAATTTTTGTCTGTGGCGTTTTTGATAATTTTGTTATGAAAGCTTTAGGCTAATGAAAGTTTTACGCTGAGGAAATTTTATAAAATTTTCCAACCGCAACTCACAGGAGCTGTGCACGCGGCACGCTAAATCAGTCCGGCGGCGGTTTTCAATTTCATTAATGCACGGGAATCCGCGCGAATTGCCGACTGTAGTGCCACGTCCAGACATAAACTTAGCACGAGGACGTTTGCTTGATCCCGCTGTCCGATTAACTGTATGCGAGATCGAGCCATCACCCCAGCGGGTCTCTTAAAAATGTGTCATAAAATACATTTTTTGTATTACATTATCCGCGAATAAAGGTCCCCGGGCGAAGAACAAAGTATGATTTTCGAAGTCTTTCGTTTTCTTTGCATTTTCAATATGCTTTTTTCAATCATTCAACTCATTTTCATTTTAACCCTTCCAGCGTGCAGCATTTTTTTGTCATTTCCACATATAGATGTTTCTCTTATTCAAGGTCTATTCCCGTCTATAGGTATATGTATCCTACGTTATTACGTTGTAAGGGCAAAGTAAGCGGGAAATATATATAGCACATGACACACTGGGATAAAATTTTAGAATAAATGAAGCTGTTCTGCTGATCCGAAACTTTAAAAAAAGACAAAATATTTGACCGGCAACCGGTCAAATATCCTATAGGTTATATGACCGGTCAAATTTTGTCACCGGTCACAGGCGCCTAGTCATGACCGGTTGATCTAAGGGTGCTCGTCGTACCGTCGCAGGGACGGTGGCAGCCGAGCAACTGACGACCTCAGCCGTAGCAAGCACAGGATCAAGGATGCGCCAGTCAGCTATCTAGCACATCAAGCCTAGCAAGCAGTCTAGCTGTCACAGTGCAGTCGGCAAGTTTTTTTCTTGTCTGTCGGAATCTCATATTTTACCACTCATATTGTACGCTAATTTTTGGGTTCATTATTGTCACGTAAATTGTTTAAAACGTTAACCCTAACTCAAACTCAAACCTTAAGCCTAACACTAATCCTAAGCCTTAAACACTACACCATAATATTTACGCTAATTTTATTTAGTAGCGCGTATACTGTATTTAATGTCATTCGCTAGGGGGCGATTGCGATATTGCGTTAAAATGAAGACAACAGTGCCATACTGTTGTTGAAAACACCGTGTAACGTGTTTGTTTGCAACCAAGCTTCGGGGCTACGCAGTTATAAGTAATTAACTAAATTATATTCCTGGCGATGTATTTTACCCGAAATTTTGGACTGTTCCTTAGGTCGCCGATATTCGGGCTTCGAGAAACGAAACGATAAGCTAAGTATACCAGAGACATCAACGTTACCGACAAATGGACAGACAGACAGACAGACGGATGGACAATCATTGTGGCAATACCACGCTTTGTCCCGCTACTTTCGTCGCGGTAATTTTTTGAGCTCAGCATGTCACCGACCATTTATTGCACTTACGTGAGTGTTTGTGCTAAGACTACACACACTATAAACACCGAACTAAAAGGCCACTCGAAGAGCGCAAACCTCAGCCATTTTCTCCGCTGTGTTCACCAGGTGACAGCATTATATTAGCATTCGGAGCAGGTAAAGACAACGGTAAAGAATCCGTCGATCATATCCTGGATCCAGACGTTGCATCTGGATCATCAACAAAATCTGATTACCTCTACGTTAGGCCAAGTTAAAATTTTCCCTGAAATTTTAGCCATAACCGCCTGTATCTTTAAACTTTTTGTGTAATACTGCTAACGAACATAGAGAGATAAATGAATAAACTAGAAGGCGCTCGTTAGATTGCTTATCTCCGCCAATTCGTGTACACAGACACTCGGACACAGGGACACACGGACACAAAGACGGACAGAACGACCAATCTCATTATCTACTTCAATTCACTTCGTTCCATTGGCTGAGATAATAAACGCCGAGCACTACAAAGGGCCTAACGTCCTTGGCGCGGATGTGACAATATCGCGGTATATCGTCGAGTATTTGTGAATGTGCGGCGCATCTCTAACCCGCAGGACTGTCGGAGCGTGTCGTCGGTGTGTGGCGCCGCGTGGTAACTGTATGGTGACTGAGGCCGCGCAAGATTACTCCCTGCAGTGCTATTGCAAGTTACGATGACGACCGCCGAGAAACCGTCCCAACGCCATCTGGCGAACGTACGTCGGCGCGAAATAATATTGCGCCGACTGGCGCTATTTCCGAATCGAATGAACTACAAATATTGCGTGCGTTGACAAACCGAACGGAATTCACGCCGTGACGCGATCTGGTACGATAGTTTAATACCAGTCACGCCGGGCGACGATATCAAACAGTTGTAGCATTAAGGTCAATTGAATTAACTTGCACTTTGTCTTATGATAGGCCTATACACAGCCTCCGTACGAGATTTCTAAAAATTTCTGCTATGGTCACTTGCTTGTCTGACGTTTTTATTGTCATGGATCGCTGCTATGAGATTGTGCCAATCAGCCTATCAGTCAATCGGTCTATCGATTAAAGTCTAATTAATTAATTGATGACCTAATATTAATTAAGTCTATTAATTAAAACTTGCGCTAAAAAGCTCACGAGTTGGCCTAATGCCATGCAATCCAGTCTACTGCAGTCTGCATGCAACGTAAGACAAAATGACAAAGTAAACGGTACCAAAAGTTGATGATCTCTCTTCAAAGCCCTGGAAACAATAATCATCTAATTTGCAAAAACAGGCCGGAAATACGGCAGTCTGCGTGAGAAACTAGTGTGAAATCAACGACCTTGGATGTCCTTATACGCTTTCTCTTCACAAAACATTTATCCTTCAAAAGTTCAAAGCCTACCGGAAAGTTTCTACGAAGATAAACCCACGCTGTCAACGGCAGAAATGTAGCCCATGGATATGTTTGGTTTCACTAATTCTCAGACTGCTGTATCAAAATAATTGCAGCATTTTGCGGTTTCCCTGTGATATAGCACGACTTTCTTGTCCTAGCTTTTCTCTTAGCATTTTTCCCTTCGGACTAGACTACGACTCGACGTCTTACGTCTTATTCTACCCCAGAAATAATTTTCTGACGTCGCATCCAGTAGTGAATATTTGGCAAGATTATTGCTTCACACGATTGCAATACCGTACAAACTGCACTCGTTATTCGGAAAGTTGCTCAACGTCTTGCATGCAGTGTTTTCTATGTACGATAAATGAAGAAGAAAAAAGATTCTAGACGGACTGGCTGACCGACGTCCGTTGACTGGGAGCTCATCAGTTTATCCCCGCTGCGGTGCTTTGTGCCGGAGTCCAGGGTTAAACGCAATTAAACCAGCGTACGACCTACGCCTCGTGTCGAATAGTGCCTTTAACTGAGCCACGTATGCGAGCAGTTCTTGTGAAATGCTTTGCTGTTTCGCAGAACTCACCGTTTTCTTTCCTAATGTAAAAGTAATCATTGCTAGAACACACTGCGCCTACGCACGGAGGGATGGCCAGGCTGAGTCAGCATAGGTAGTTGGGCAAATACCTATACAAACGGTCACCCATTTCGGTACTAACCCGGCTCGATGTAGAGTAACTTCGTTGATGTGTGCAACACCGTTACCACTGAGCCACTAAGCGTAGCAGTTATTAAAGATCATAATTTTAAAAACAAAACAGACGGTTTTAAAGACGACTTATTCGCCGCATGGAATGGGGAAATTAAAACATAGCAATAAATTAAACGAACTGAGCAATTATTCATTTTATAAAGCAGCAAATAAACAATCAGAAAAAGTTACAACAAATAATTTGAGCAAAGCTCGTGAGACGCGCGACAGCTTAGCAGTTCCTGTTTGCACATTGTCTTGGTCTATCTCTAGCCATTTTGTCGCAATTCACTCTTGAAATGTGCGTTGCACCAAAAATTTGCGAAAAATTCGCCAAAACCCACTCTTTTAGAAGTTCAAGGTCGTTCAAGGTCGTTCATGATCATCGATGTTGATAAAACGAAAAAGTTCGTGACCAGTGCTTGTAATGATAAGCAACATATCTATAGCTATCTGCAATCGTTTACACACTAGAAAAACCAATAGCGGCTAAATAACCTTTTTCTAGGGGGCACCCTTCTGTGACGCCCTCGTTCGAGGAGAACCTCCTTACTCAGAAGCACATAATTTTGTCACAAAAAACTAGGGTTTTTGTGGTAGCCCACAGTCAAAATTTCGTGATCCTAGCTTGTACCGTTTTGATACAGATCAAGAGTGCGACGAACGGACAGACAGGCGGACGGACAGACACCTGGACGATGGCTAAGACGCGCGAAGCATGCTGTCGCGCGTAAAAAACATAGCCTATTTGACAGTGGAAAGTCTATTTTTAGTTCCGCAATTTTTATGACTTGTCTAAAATTACTTTTTTAAATTCAATAGTTACCGTTTGTAGTGGAAATTGTATCAAATTTTAATACGTCAGAACTCAGACGTCGGGTAAGCGCTTCGCGAACGAATTGCCTAAAAGTGAAAGCATGCACACGCAGTGGTCAGCTATAGTGTATTGTACGGGGCTTGTATCCCTGCTATAGTCAGTTATCAGTGCGGACAACGTCGCAACAATTCGAAGCAAATAGATCACTAATCGACATTGCGCGAATAGACAATACAGTCGAACGCTGCCAGTCGGAATTGTCTGCAAATGTAGGTTTCGCACCTCCCAGAAGTGTCACGAAATGCGTAGGTTATATAGAAGATACGGTGACAGGTACAGTGTCGGACTTGCGGTCAAAAGGTCGTGGGTTCGATTCCCGATCGGGTCGCTATCAAGGGGTTACTACTTTAATGTGTAACAGTCTGCGACTCGTACACTGTAGTTTCAAAATTTTTTGACCCAATCTTGTTTGCACTATAAATTTTTTGATCGTAAACCGATTTTGATATTATTTGTTTAAATTATTTACAAGAACAATTTCAATAGAACATGTATACTACATATCTTCTACAAGTGGTTTTTTTACACAATAACAACATACAACTCAACCAAACCACTAAAGGCCGCGTATATATGGCTTCACACAATATGTTTAACGACTCTCAAAAACGGGTTAATCCGAGGGAAAAAAGCGCACAGATTAATTCGACCAACAAAGCGCAATTTAAAGTACGTCGCATCAGTCAGATAAACTAAAGATCGCCTAGCGAAGCAATGCGCAGCAGTTCTACTTGTCGTGGTGACCGTAATTGAGAATTCAATCGGGCGACGACGACGTTACCTTTCTGCCTGACTCGATCGCGATTGTCTGCTGAATCGCAGTCGACCTGATCAAGCAGAAGTGGCGTCGTCGCAGGGAGGGGCACGGGCAACTCCATTCCGCGCTAAATTTTGAACTGTTTTTTGTCTTTTCTGAAAATGCTCGTCCAAAATGTGCAATTTGGGGCTGAAACCATTTCCGAAAATTTAAGGGCAAAATTAAAATTGTGAGCACCTCAGTCGGAAATTTGTTGTTGTCTGTCAGAATTCGAGCATTTGTAAGAGCCATTTTAGCCTATCGGATTCATCGAACACAGTAATTCACTAGCCTAAGTCTTTATTATGCGCATGTACTGTATTTTATGGCGCTGTGTTCTTGAAGTGAATTATATGAAACTGGACAAAATAGGCTCACTGCAAAAACATGAATGACATTTCGAAAACAGATAGGAAAAGTTGAAAATTACAAAGATGGGTTTTTTTTCACAGACTAAGTCTGTTAAGCTTCATGCCTTCGCCGGTTCTAAAACATTTGTCAACATTTTTTTTCTTGAAAATGATTTTGTCACTTTACAATTTCATGTGATCATTGCTTGTTAATGATTACTACATTTTGGGGGCACAGTGAGAGACCAGAGTGTGTCCCTTAAACTGGTCCATAGTTATAAAATGTTTTCCATCGATGGGCGTATCCGGTTTAATAAACGTGATTGATTGATAACGGCCTTAGACTACCGCACGAAGCCGAGCAAAATCGCGCCTTGCCTCATGTGCCCATGCATCGGCATGAGTCTAAATCTGCGTTTAGGCAGATATTATTTTTTTCAGCGTCGCAGAAATCATATCTGAATGGTGAGCGTCTGCAGGAACCCAGCCTTCACAGCTGCAGTGAAAAGACAGAATGATGAAAGTTGACGTATTCAGAACGGGTCATTTTCGCGGCGTCAAATCGGAGTCACGAAGCCAGCGTCTAAGCGGCTTAGTGTCGCGATGTCGTCAACGCGTGACGACGTTTCAATAGCATAGACAACAACCGTGCGATTCCCAATATTAGTCTGGTGAAAATAAATGTGGTTACTTTCTAGTTCTACAGCCGTTACGTACTGAATCATAACCTGACATGAAGTGTTCATCGTATTAGATTTATATTTTACGGATTTATTTTCATATAGCATAGAGAACAACGCCGGGTGGCGCCGATGACCGAGTGGTCGATGGACGTTCGTTGGTCGTAATGTATACAACAAACTGAGCCGCCATATTAACTTCCGGTCACTCGTCGGTGGTGCGTTACGCGATGATTTCGCCAGCTAATGTGACGAGTGGATGGCCTGCTATCACGCCATGTTATTCCATCTCGTTCGTCTAATTCTAGTTTCTATTCAACGCACGCGAACTTATTGACGCAAATGACGCAACTGACACAAGAAAAGTACGCTAGCATGTAGACCTATGCAAAGAACGAACGCAGCTGCACGCAAACGACGGCAAAAAACGCGTGAATAGAAGCGGTATCTATATATTCTTTCTTAGCGTCCGATGCGTTTCGTGCGTGCGTTGAACGGAAAAGGCTCTACGGCAGCTAATGTGACGAGTGGACGGCTTGCGATCACGCGATGTTCCATCTGGTTTACTGGCGCACAACGGATTCCTGCACTTTGCGTCACCATCACGCCGTCCTCGTATGTCATCGACCAGTGCAGTCCTGTCTGCCGCGGATCACGAGACTCAGATCCACAGATCCGCACTCGAACAAGTTTCGAATGTCCGCCGATTTTGAAAAAAAAGTTTAAATTAAATTTTTCCTTGTGTCATTATGTTTAAAATAAAGGTTCATGCTAGATATTAAAAATGTAAACATATTTTATTAACTGTTTAGGCCCCAAGTTGTTACGCGAAACTCATAGTCTGGCACTTGTGCAAATTCTTACACAATAGATACATTGAAAACATATTTATGCTCAATTGGAACCGGTCGCAGTGTAATTTTATTGGTTATGCAGCTTATTTTGTGATAGGCTCTTTCACAGGCCACCACCAGTAGGCTCTATCGTCAGCATTGGTGGCTTCAGCGAACTCAGTGAAGACTGAAGATCTAGATAATAGGTAGGCCTACACAAAATGATCTTCATGTTAGTTATCGGTATATAGTGTGCGTCGTGGTCCATAGGTCGACACTCCTAGTTGACACTGTTTAAACTATGACAATATGACTACTGTAAGTCTGTAAGTCACTGCTATCTACCGGCTGCGTCAATTCACCTAATGATTAAATTTTGTTTTGAATGCAGCAGTTAGCGCCTCAGAAACTATGGCGATACGACGCATTACAATTTACAAATATGTAGTAAGTCGTATTTATTTATCTGCTCATTTAAAACGATCCTACGAAAACGTAACAGAAATTTTAGAAAAAAGTAAAACGTGTATCATAAGATAAATTTTTACTAGAAATACGTTCTGTGGAACGAGGTGTCTGTCCTATTGCCACGCTATATAGCAGCTCCGTTTCACCGTTTGACGCACTTGTTGTCACTATGACGTCTCGCCACTGCGCGCATACGTAGACAGAACGATAGGCTAAAATTCAGACATGCCTGGACGTGTCTTTCTACCATGGGCATTAGCATTCACTGCAATATACGTGGTGTCGGTTCTACATTGTTTCGGCTTGTGACTTCTGTCTCTGTACTTTTATTTCAAGTATTTACAATGGCTAGTCTTGTAAGGGCCAGTCTGGAATTCAACACGCGATAATATCGCCCCAAAACCATTTTGCCGTATTCGAGTTTTGACTTTATAAACTGTTAAAGTTTTTTTGCTCTGATTTTTGCTGTATTTTAGTCGACTTTTGTCAATTTTTTTGGTATTTAGTTTTATGACAATAAATTTATTCACTGTTTTCAGAACACTTCCGGGCCGGTAAAGGAAGTTGGTGCAAGGAAAAAATTATGTGTGATGTAACAATGTGGTGCAGTTAATTTTGTCTTTGAATAAAAACGGTTGGTTGCCATGACAACAGGGGTTTTCAAGGGAAAAATTTACATGACACCATTGCATAGCGCGGGCCACAGTTATATTGCCCGACTCCGAAAATAGGGGGTAGGTAAACACAGCGCGCAATTATCTTTTACGGGGTACGAGTTATACCGCTTTGAAGTTCTCATAGGCCGTAATGCAAATTTTTAAAAATTGGGGGAAAAATAGAGAAGGGGTTATCAGATTTTTATCCCGAACAAACTCAATCTTACTTTTCAGGCTTCAAATCACTGTGCAAAATTTCATCAGCATCGAATCAAAATTGCGGCCGTAGAAATGTTTACAGACAGAATGACATAAGTGATTTTATAATTTGTCCCATGGTATGCTATATCAATAGGACAGATACAAGTAATTTGAGCAAAGCTCATGAGACGCGCGACAGCCTTAGCAGTTCCTATTTGCAGGCTGTCTTGATTTAACTCTATCCATTTTGACGCAGTTCACTCTTGAGATCTACGTCGCAGCCACAAATTGCAAAAAGAACACTAAATTCAAGGTCATTCAAGGTCATCGATGTTTACACCAATAAAAAGCTTGTCACTATATTGCTTGTTATGATAAGCAGCATGTCTCTGCCGATCTGCAACCGTTTTCAAGCTACACGAGCCAATAG
>Ga0209671_1005096_pt1:10000-13211 | contig 13211 bp, 4 predicted proteins | sample WorMetHERISLAND2_2_FD_187401 | JGI IMG/M metagenome (GOLD analysis project Ga0209671, IMG submission 187401) | Marine gutless worms symbiont microbial communities from Max Planck institute for Marine Microbiology, Germany - Olavius geniculatus... | ecosystem: Host-associated >... | reverse complement strand
CCGCTAAAGTTAATTCGTCCTTCATCATCATTATCATCGTCAACTGAGCCTACTTTATGCCAATCTGATTGGCTGACAGTGACCTCAATTTGCGGTGTTGTGCTAATGGGCATGCGCTGCGAGTGGACGCCCTAAGCAGTTAACGTCGTCATAGCATCAATATCAACGATACCGTCTATATATCGTCTGCTGTCAAAAATATGTTCTATCGCAAATCAATATGGGAACGTCTATCTATTATATTTCTGCACAAAATACTATGCACAGTATGAATTGATGGGTAGTGATTGATCGCCATGCCTGAAACTTTGTTTTAATGCGTGAATTGTCGTTCTGACTGGCAAAGTGAAGAGATGTTTCTGGTGCGAATAAGCAACGAACTGCAGATCGCTAAGTTTAATCGTCAATTATCTGATTTGATCCGCCAATATTCGTCCATCAACTTGATGGGAGATTTGATGGACGATCAGTCGCTAATTGGCGATGGAAAAACGGTTATTGAGATGATCTCAGATCAAGTACTGAAGTTGATCGGAGATCAATTTGATCGGCCATCAAATGTGTATGGAAAAACGGGACCTTAAACTCGCTAAAAAACCATCTAGAACATATGGCAAACTTTATTCAGTTTTAGTTTCATGTTGCACAATGAAACATTTTATTATGGCTAACTTTTTGAAACATTTAAAACTACAACTTTGCAAATATTAGTATATCCCAGGTTATGGGGACCAAACACAAATTCGTAGGAATTGAGCAAATAAAAATCCATAGAAATACTAAAACCCACCAAGTTGGGCATTAACTGATTTAACGTAAAAAAACCTCGAATCCCAGAAAATCCACTGGATTGGGCTTTTTAAAACCTGGGTTTTTTGCAGCTCTTGATGTAAGCAATATTCCACTTCACGGCGTTGAATTGCGCACTGCATTGTGGTATTGTAGTTCGGTTGAGTATTAGGTGTGCATGTTTGATAGTGCAAGCATTCATCAAGCTCGCTTGATGAGCTGACTGTGTTGTCTTTTAATTGGTGTAATATCGCAATCATTCATGAAGCTGGCTCAACGAGCTTTCGTCATGCATTCTTTGTGCTTGTCGTGCGCTTTTTGAGCCATGTCATTGAGCCAGCTTCATTGTGTACCTTCCTTACCTTATCTTACCTTTGGGGTAGGCAGGCTGTCGTATCATTTCGGCCCAATGCGCATCCCTGAATGTAACCGTTTACGAGATTACAGGACATCTTACTATAATGCATGGAAAGTCTGTTTGTCTGTCTGTCAGCCCTTTCTAGTGCCTTCCCTTTTGCACAGTTGCGAACCCCAACCACGGCGTTAGAGTCCTTGGGCCTTAGGTACGTACTGTCACTTTGCCCCCCACGGGCAGCTTGAGGGGGTGGGGGTTGAGTTGCCAGGTCTTCTTTCTCCGCTGATTCTGCCAAGCCAGTCAGCTTAGCGCACGATTTCGTAGCATGGTGGAAAACTCCCACCCATTGCGCGGTGCACTTCTAGTGGCTATAAAGCTGTGTACGGCTGTGAAGCCATATATGGCTGTAAAGCTGACATCGGCATGAAAGTGAAAGATGAACCAGTACATGACCACTGGTAGTGTGTAGAACTTCTGCCCTGACAAATTCTGGTTGCAACTTTGTTGGCTCTTATCCTACGTAGTCTAAAAATCTTTCAGCTTTTTGGAGCATTAAGCCGCATTACCACATTTAGTTAGACGAACGCGGTGGGGTTTAATCATGTAAATAGGGTATTGGGTAATATTTTTTTGGTGTGCAGACGCTGCTGTGGAACAGCAGAAAGGAGTGCCCGACTTCTGGCTGCATATCTTGAAGAACATGGACATCGTGGCGCTGATGATACAGGAGTATGATGAGGCCATTCTGAAGCATCTTATTGATGTCCGCATGAAGACTTCGCTCGAGGAGCCTGTGGTCAGAGTCGCATTCATGTCTTTCTTCAACAGTTAGGTTCATAGTTCGAGTTTTTGGTTGAGTTGTGTTAACCGTTAACTGACAGATATGCATGATTCGCATCCTGGTATCGTCAACCATTGTTTAGAATGCCCAACAACTTAACTAACTGCGATTAACTGCTTGCGAACTGGCGAAAAAGTTGCATTTTTACACTTATTATGAACTATATGGTACAGTACAGCGACTTTACCTCGTGCTAATGGAGATGTTTGCTACTACAAATTTACTGCAAAATATCCATGCTGGTTGACTTGTGCTTATGCTCATTAATATTCATGACATCTGCCTAGCATGATTAGTGCCATGTAGTGCATTGCTAAGTAGTGACTGTTTACCTCTCAATTAGCAGATGGTCAGTCAAGATGTTCTGTAGAAACGCATCCAAAGTCTTCTTTTTCTTGGTCCTTTATCGGTGCTGATGGTTGGATGCTAAATGGATCATCTCTCTGCATGCTTGGCGGTCTTCTGTGACATGTAGCAACTGCCCCAGTGTACAGTTCGTTGTATCATTAATCCAAATCCTTGCCGGTTTCCCTCTTGGCCTGTTTTCTTCATTACTTCCCTGAATCACTGTTTTTTCTAGACATTCACCTGGACGTTGCATAATATGTCTGAAGTAGCCTAGTCACGTTGGAAATACCGGGTGGCCCAAAAAATGCCCCAAACATTTACGTGCATTATGCAGCAGAGTAGTCAAACTAGATCACCGGAAAAGCACATGTAATGAGCAAACGTCCTCGGATATGTCTAGGAATTTTCACATAAAACACTTAAGCTGAGATAAAAAAAAACAAAATAGTGTTACACATGATAAGGTAAATTATGCAAGCGGCTCATCATTTACGTTGTCGCTCGTATGCAGGCTACACCAGAACATAACCGAATCATTAGAAAATGTGCTGAATAGGTCCTCCATTTTTTTTGCCACTGCTGCTAGACACTGTTTCACTGCTGTGTGGCTTTTCTGATTCTGACTGTCTGATGTCAACATCATGCCATTTGTCTCTGATAACATTCTGAAGATTTTTGACGTTCGCAAACGTTTTACGCTTTTCTTTGTGGACAAGTTCTTGCAAGATATCCCAAACTAAGTAATCTATCGGAGTCAAATCTGGCGAATGCAGTGTCCATTTTTGTGAGCTGATTGAATCTGGTGTGTTGTCTTGAAGAAAATTTTGAGTTGCTTTAATGCGGTGTGATAGAAGGCTGTCTTTACATAATTCAATTCT
>Ga0209671_1005096_pt1:0-5000 | contig 13211 bp, 4 predicted proteins | sample WorMetHERISLAND2_2_FD_187401 | JGI IMG/M metagenome (GOLD analysis project Ga0209671, IMG submission 187401) | Marine gutless worms symbiont microbial communities from Max Planck institute for Marine Microbiology, Germany - Olavius geniculatus... | ecosystem: Host-associated > Annelida >... | reverse complement strand
AGGGCAGTCCTCTACTTTACTGGCGAGGCATTTGACTACATCGTCACCTTGAAGAAACTGAGATCAAATTCAGTCTTAACTTTGGTCTACGATGACCAAACTTTGATTTTTGACTTAGAAGTATATGTACACCGTGTCTCAGCAAAGAAACTCCTGTGTTATTTTTTAACAACTCCGGGAAACATCGGCCGATTTTAATAATTTTTGCGAGAAGAACCTTTACGCACATTAGTGATGATTCGATATATCGTTTTTGTATTGTATCGTCGAAAAAATATCGATTTTTTTGATATATCGCCATGTCTTTTATTTATCACAATATTTTCGATATATTGCCATATTTCTGCACCAGAGGTTTATATTTTTGTTACTGCATTACCAAAGTAATGAGAATAAACGGAGAAAATGACAAGCTGACTGAAGAAAACTAGCTATAGTGTCATAATTTAACGATGCTTACGACAGTATAGTTAATTTTTAAGTTCACTGACACATTTTAGTCTCTACGTAAAGCAAACTGCCTTGCTGAACGTTTGCATCTTGTTCTTGTGCTTGCATAAGATTTACATACTTATCATTTTAAAAATATTGATATTTATATCACGATATTTTCAAAATATCGATATCATATCGAAATCGAAATCCTGATATCGAGTTATTGCTAACACACATGACTCTGGTTTGCCCACCTCACCCAATACTGTATGCAGAAGACATATTAAGGCCGCTTACAACAGAGTTAAAGACAGCTAAAAGGTTACAGTGTATGAAGGTTTTGTAAACTATTTTCACAGAAAAATTGGACATGCAATGGACTTAACTACTTGATTTCAAACACTTGCAAATATGGGACTGCGGAAAGAGTTTCAATTTTTCGCTGGAAATACTTTAAGAAACATTTTTGAACTGTTGCCTTTTAGCTCCTTTCAACTCCTTATCAACTGTTTGCCGTCCACTGCAGTAAACACCATCTTAGAACAGCAACTAGGGCAACACAAAGTTGAAATGGATATGAGAGATGTTAAATAAGTAACAGGTTTTCAATTATTTATCTGTCTCGTCAATGATTTTCTGAGCCGATACGTGCACCACCCAGTATGAGTTTATTGTTGCAAATGGCCGAACTACAACTTCTGTTTTTCAGAAACTAGTGCAGTGACAGTATTAAGGTTAGATGGGCAAAATTATAGTCATTCACACGAAGTTAGTTCACCCAGAAGCGATAGCTTTTGGAGCGGGCTTATGTTTTGCTGCAGATGTTTCATTCTTTTTTGTCAATGCGAGATCTCATAGATACGTCGGCCGACTGGCGTGAAATTTTGCACAGTGATCTGTATTAGACCAAATTTTATAATGCCAGTCCACAATTTAGGGGAGCCCACCCCAACAAAATTTTAGGGGCCAAAAACCTGCAAAATTTGGCCCGATTTCGGACGACTTCAAACTTTGGGGCAAATATCTCCGGAACAGACGAAGATATTCAAAATCGGTCTTGCATTCGGTGAAAAAAGTCTCGTGAACTTTGGTCCAATATATATAGAGATCTCAATGCGGAATCATACTCGCCCAAATCGACTTTTTCGGGAGACCATATTTCGGCCCCTAACTGGTGCTGCGCTCCCAAATATTTGCATGCGCGAGAGAATAACCAAGTCTTGCTAGCGCACCCCCCACTGGGGCAGTGGGGACATGGGTCCCCCTTACAATTTTTTTCAAAGGGGTGTCCAAAATTGGCTTAAATTTCAGCAAGTACACTCCTATAACTTTGGCGGTAGTGGGAGTAGTTCCACGATACTTTGCCACATGATGGTCCTTAAGGTGGGCATGATCAATTATGTACAAATTTTGGGGCCTGCACCCCAGAAATTTGGGAGGGCCAAAAACTGGAAAGTTTGGCCCAGTTTCTGACAACTTTTGAGTTTGACTGCGAATATCTTAGAAACCGATTCCAATGTCGAAAATAAGAAACAAACTTGATCGAGGGCGATCTTTGCTAAGTTCGGCAAAAAAATGGCGAACTTTGGTCCACTAACAACAAATTTGCATGCACGGATGTTTGGCCCGCCCTAAGTCGACAATGCGTGTTCTGCGTATACTAGTGCATTTGACTGTGGGCCACGTGACTTTGCTACTAGGAAATTCAATTTCAACCCCCTGAATTAACCCCCAATCAGATTTAGGGCGCCTAGCAGACTGACGTTGGGTTTTGCCTCATATTTCTAGTTTTTTTCTGATTTTGTATCCAAAAAATTATTAAAATCGAGCAGTGTTTCGTGAAGTTATTAAAAAATTACTGGCAGACATGGTGTACGTAAAACTTAGAGGACTGCCTTAGGTATTCTGCACTATCATTTGTACATCCTGACCATGCTTTCTTTATTTTTAAAACTGCACTTTATTACTTCAAGTAGTTACGATTCATGAATCCAACCAAATATTGTAATGAAATTTGCAGGATATGTTGCATGTATCATCCGCTGTAAGCAGTGAAATTGGGTGGATAAAATCTAATTCGCTAATTCTGCCGATGCACCCTTTTTCCTGTGGTGTTGTTATTGTTGATGCACCCTGTAGAATGAGGAGTCCGAGGAGATGCTATCAAATGACTTTGAGATAGCGCAGTGTCTTCGCGATATGGTCATTCCGAAGGCAGTCCTCTACTTTACTGGCGAGGCACTGGACTACAGCGATGTAAGTGCAGTAATAGTTGTAGTTGTAGGCATCAGTAGCAGCAGTAGTAGTATAATTACCAGACTCCGTAGCTCCACACGGCAAAACTTTATGCTGTTTTTCTGCATCATATTTTCACGACTATACCCAAAAGATGATGCTGCATTCTGATTTCGCTTGTCAGTACCACTGCAAGTGATTTGCCTGGAGTGCCCGCACATTGGCGGTTTTCTTTAGAAGAAAATGCTTGCTATACGAATTGACATTTGACTTGTCCCTAGAATGATTTGTAATGTGTCAAGCGGAACCTTAAACTGTACTCACTCACGTTTTGTTGCTGCCCAAATTTGCAACCCACACATCCTCTACTTTCACCTTCAACTTTTTTATGCAGCAAAAGGTACTGTTTAAATTTCTACTGCTTCACTGTATTAATATATCGGTGCAGTTTGTGCATGATGTTTATGACAGTAAAAATAACAATAACGTATTGAATGTGCTTGTTGTAGTCGGAGGATGATGAGTCAGATGATGAGGTATAAATAATGTTTTTCTTGTTTTTTTTCGTTTTTCATTTACCAGGTGCTATTATTTACTTGCGTGGTCTGGTAGTCTGATGGTAACATGTCGGACTTGTTATCCTGAAGCTCAGAGGCGCAGGTTCGACTCTGCACCAGGACACTGCCAGGTAACGACCTTGGGCAAGTTTTTCACACACATGTGCCTCTGTCACCAAGCAGTATAATCTGGTACCGGCTTCACCGCTAGGACGTAAACAGGCACACCCAACAATACACTGGCCCCGTATCTGTGGTCTCGCAGTGTAAAAACTGGTGTCTGGCTCAGGGCCTTAGAAAATGGAGATCAGCGCCACCCTATGGGCCGTAAGGCTTGGGAAAGACTTTGCGTTTTTTATTATTTACATACACCTTAGGCTCCTCAATTAATTGTTGTAAAATTTGTCATGTATTGTATTCAATTCTGTGTCTATTATTAGTCATACATTATGTAGTAGTACTTAGTGGTTTACATCGAATTGGATAACTTGTTAATTAACCAGTTATTATTATTTCATTGATTATGCCAGGGCAGCATAAACCAGAGATAGGGATAAGAAGACATACTTTTTCCATCCATTATGTGTTCTGCCATTTTAGCCTAATAAGCTTGATTGGTTGATTATATGATTATACACAGTGTTTCATATAAAAGGCACCATGCTTGTTTCTTTTATAACTCAGCCGAATGGGGAACAATTTGCTTGAAATTTTTACCAGATGTAGCTGAAGAAATACAAATTTAAAATATTTCAACAAATTACGGCCGTTAGTTAAATATTCTTTGCCAGACTTGATGTAATGCTGATGTCCTAATATGTCGTGAGTACAAACTGGCTCGTCTCAACTGAATCTGTCAGTTGTTATCCTTCTTTGATGGCAAACTTCATCTTGTTCGCTGATGAAAAATGTTCATCGTATCATCACTAAGCAACATGGGGGCATGAGATCAGGCATCTCGCAATCCAAAAATTCAACCATCCCACAAGTGGTGTGTGCACTGTCTTGCTGGAAGGTGTAAAAGTTAAGCTGTCCTCACAAGCGTGTGAAAGTGATCATTTTGGGCATTTTTCGTGGCTAAAATGTTAAAACATCAACAGTTTGTCATCAATATACCAGATAAAGTTTGCCATCGACACAGGGCAGCTATTCAGCAAGTCTGTCAGCATCGGTTGCGACAAGCCAGTTTGTATTCGCAGCACACTATGATGTCAGCATTACGTCACAACTAGCAAAGAATATTTAACTAACAGCCATATTTTGACCAAATATTTTGAATTAGTATTTCTTCAGCTACATCCAGTACAAATTTTTGTGTAAATTGATCAACATTTGACTGAATTATGAAAGGAAGAAAAAGGGTGCTTTTTATGAAACATTGTGTATTGATTGATTGACTGGTCAATTTTAGTCATTGTATCGTATCAGTTGATTGACATTCTGACTTATTGGTCCACTGAGTAATTAGTTTGGTGATTTGCAGGGCTGGCCTTATGTATGCTTGAGGCATTTTGTCGAAGAGGGCTACAAATTTTAGGGGGCTGTCATTTTGGCAGAACTACATATAAATTAACTTGCTAATTTGAATGACATTGGCTTTCATGTTGCCACTCGTTGCAGTGCTGAGTTGCTGACCAAAGAACTGGAAATGCTGCAGCCAGATGCATTTTGCAAGCATACAATGCAGCCAAATATTATAGCAGCTGAGGCAGAGCCCTAGACCCCGATGGGTGAGCTTACAGCACTCCCCAAACTTTCTAGCTGGTTTTGGGG
>Ga0209671_1005092_pt1 | contig 13213 bp, 10 predicted proteins | sample WorMetHERISLAND2_2_FD_187401 | JGI IMG/M metagenome (GOLD analysis project Ga0209671, IMG submission 187401) | Marine gutless worms symbiont microbial communities from Max Planck institute for Marine Microbiology, Germany - Olavius geniculatus... | ecosystem: Host-associated > Annelida >... | reverse complement strand
CCTCAATATGGACGACGCAGTTGACTTGGCTCAGAACCGTCCACTCTGGAGATTGATGTCTACGTTCGGCGCTACGCACTCTTAGTGGTGCTTGCCAGAAATGATGATGATGATGATTGTCAGAGTAGGGAAGTAATTATTAACCAACTGTACTTGAGTAACAGTTGAGCTTGTGACCTGGTTGTCATCCGTCTGTTTGTTTGTCTGTCTGTTGTCTGCAATGGATGTATTGTGGCTAAATGTTAGGTCATAGGAGAAAACTTCTTACACAGTTAATTAGCCATGCACCTTAAATTTGGGCATACAAAATTTCAGCAATCCAGTGCAAGGGGAACATTTTCAAGTTGGGGGTTGAATGGACGGCGCGGTGGGAAATTTAATGGAAAACTGGCTATATCTCGGAAACGGTGAGAGATATTGCATAGGTTACTATTAATCTCTAATAGGAGGTGGCATACACCGTTTCACATGAGATAACAAGAAATTTGAGCTAATGCTCACAAGATGCTTGAAAGCCTATAGCAGTTCCGGTTCACTAGTTTAGCTGAAAATTGGGGTGTTCACGCTAAGTTAATATACAAATACCAAATTCTATATTTGGATCGCATAACGATAGTTCTGTGGCGCCACCTTGTAAATGATATAGACTTGTGTCGCAGCCCAAAATTGGCAAAAAAATCCATAAAACCCCCTATTTTGGCATTCAAGGTCATTTAAGGTCATTAAATTCGGCGCCAATCGAGAGCCAGCTCTATTAGTGATTAATAGTAACCCAGGCCCTATCTTGCACCATTACTGAGATACAGCGACTTATTGGCCACAAATCGCAAATTTTCCCTACCCTCTGTCATTTAGCGCCCTTGTTCGGGGTGACCTTCTTCGAATTTATCGAAAAACTTTTCAGTTCCTGAAACTAGAGTCTTCCAAACAGCCGACGGTGAGGATTTGGTGATTTTAGCTTGTGCCGCTTTTGACTGATCCACTCGTGTGACTGACAGACGGACGGACAGACTTGCGATGGCTAAGATGCGCTGAAAGCAGTAGCTGCTTTCGCGTAAAAATTATCTACCTTGGATGACCTTGAAGGTCGTTATACGCTATTGCGGCTAAACAGTGCGAGATAGGGCTTTGGTTGCTATTGGTCACTAATGTAAGTCACATATTGGGTTTCAAATGACATGAAAATCATATACCTTGGATGATCTTGATGATCAGTATGTGCTATTGTGGCTAAACAGTCAGAGATAGCACCAAGGTTACTATTGATCACTAATAGGAAATCAATCGCATATGCCTGTTCAGATGAGATGAAAATCGTCGACCTTCAATGACTTTGTAGGTCAGTATGGCAACAGGAGCTGTATTGGCTGTAGCACGTTTTCCCTAGCATGACTTTTTTATTGTGAGAAAATTTTGCAACATATGCATTCGATATTTGCATTGGTTGTTTACAACTGAAAGACCATGGCAACTATATTCGGCCTGCTGGTTCATGGAACTGTAGCTATTAATATCACCTGGCAAGATGACCACGCAGGACATCTGTTATACTAGTGTTTATTGTAGCTTTTGAGAGCAGCGTTTCGTTAACACAGCATGCATGGAACTGTGTTACTTCTCAGAAATCGCTTTTTTCTTTGTGATTGAAAGTCTGACGCTGGGCTTCGGACATATTCAGTATGGTCGGCTTTTTCTAGCAATGGCACTCAAGTCATACTACTGGAATGTACATGCTTTGCAGGGTCGCTACTTTTGTCCTCCATTGGACAGCATTCTGACATTAATGACTGTCTGGAGGATAACAGAGAAGATTATTAGAACTCTGCCATTGCTTTCATATATGCACATTAAAATGGAGAGTTCTTAGAGTTTTAGGTTTAGGTCATTTTTGTGTTTAGTGTTTGACTGCAAAGGTTAAACTTTGTGTTTTATTAATCATCATCATCATCATGCGTAGACAGCTGAGGTCTATTGTGGCGACTCTTCACGATGTCCACGTTCATTTGCACTTTGCCACATCTGTCTCCAGCTGGCCGGTGTTCCGTTGCCGATCTGCTGTATCCAGGTCTTTTGAGGACACCCAGGAGGTCTTTGCCAGTTTGTTCCCAGACTCTGACCGCCTTTCATTGCAATGACCTGGCATAACGCTTGGTGTGCAGTTGTGGTGCCATCCAGTCTAACAACGTGACCAAACAGTGCTTGGCTCCTCTTGCTGATTATATCTGCAATGCTTGGCAGACCGGTCCTGTCGGCTATGTCAACGTTTTCACATGGTCCTGCCACTTCACACCCAGTATCTGGCGTTGGCATGACATATGGAAGGATTGTAATCTGCGTCTGTCGTCTGCCAGTGGGGTCCATATGTCAGCTATATACAACAAGATTTGGAGAACACAACTTTGGTACAGTCTTAGCTTAGTGTCCAGACTTAGTTGATGCCAGCAGCGTTGCATTGAGTGCATGGTGGAAGAGGCCACTCCAGTTCGTCGATGTAGATCTGGATAGCACCTGCCAGAAGACGATTGAATAGAGCCCAAGTACCGGAACTCTAACTGCTTCAATGGTGTTGTTAGCAACCGTTATATTTGCAGCAGGATTACCAGAATCCAGATTCTGTACCTTAGTTTTCTGCCACGATAGGTGCAAACCAAGGTCCTTGGCAGCTTGGTGAAGTTTTGCGAGAGCTGATTGTAATGTCTCTGTCTGTTCAGCCATTAGCATGACATCATCGGTGTAATCAAGGTCTATGTACAAGTTGTTGCCAACATGAACCTCAGCTTCTTGAGCAGTTCGTTCCATAGTCCAGTCAGTTGCTCGACAGAAAAAAAACAGGTGCAAGCATGTACTCCTGACGGACACCGGATGATGTGGAGAAACTGTCAGACGTCAGTCCACTTAGACGGACCCGAGATGTTGTTCTAGTATGCTAATCTTTTATAAGCTTGAGGAGTACTTGTGGCATACCTATACCCCTGAGAGCTTTCCACAGAGCTTGCCTGTCCATGGAATCAAAAGCGGACTTCAGGGTAAACTTTCTGTTCTATTATTTTGTGTATGTGCAACTTTGCCTTGAAAGGTCGTCCCCGAAATGACCTATGCTGTGTCGGGTGGGACGTTAAACCCTACTCACTCACTCACTTTACGGGGTCGAGCAAACCTTCAGTTTTGGCAGCAACTAGTCTTAGTGTTTGCAGTGAAGAGCGATCATTTATGTTGAACACAACATTCAGTTGTTCAAAATGACTATTCTTTACTGCATTGATCGCAGTTAATCATCTCCAAAACTATCCGGTTGCTCGATGTGCACAAAGCCTGTCTGTTCCACATTTTATGCTTTATGTCAAATTTAGTCTGTGTATTCTAAAGTAGAACCTATATTTGTTAGAAAAGTTGATATATTGCAGGCTTGAATCTGAGTGTTTGGGGTGCACTATTTTAAAGAGGTGCTATTTCGAGAGCTAGTGTTAGACTAGAGATATGTTATGATTAAAAATATTGCCATGGATAGGTTTAGTTTTAGGGTTAGTGTACTAGTTTTTACTAGCAGTGAATACTGTTGATCAACTGGCAGAAGTATTAATTGCTTGTTGGCTGGTGTGAACAGAAGACGATACATGCAGCCAGCGGCAGTGGCTCAACTCCTGATCTCACATCTCTTGGACTAGCTGCTGCTGCCACTGCAGCTGCTGCTGATGTTGACGCCAGTGCCTCAGTGTTCGAGAAATTCTACCAGCAAGCTGCAGCTGGTCAGTCGCCACATTCAGATGAATACCAACTGTAGTGTTGCCACTGATTGTTGCAACAATAACGAGATGACGTTTTTGGTCTATCTTCACGTCTAGTCTGTATCAGAATTAGGAACAGTATAGCTGTGTGATTTTTTTCAGCCATAGCCCTTGTAACTTTTACAGTCATTCATCGTGGCAAAGTGTCTGGAACATCTTTCGGTTTTTTGACGTTGCTGGTTAAAGAAGTGCATTCAGTTTGTTTTTTAGTTACTACTGCTGAAACAAATTTATTTTTTGGGCCCAGCACTTTTTAACTGCTAGAAAAACAAACAGGTTAAACAATTAGGTTTTGTTTTTCCATGCACATTTGATGGCTGATCAAATTGATCTCTGATCAACTTTGGGACTTGATCAGAAATTATCTGAATGATTGTTTTTCTATCGCCAATTAGCGACTGATCGTCCATCAAATCTCCCATCAAGTTGAAGGCTGAATATTGGTCAATCAAGTCAGATAATTGACGATTAAATGTGGCGATCTGCAGTTCATTGCTTATTCACACCAAAAACATCGCTTCACTTTGCTGGTCAGAACGGCAATTCATGCATTAAAATAAAGTTTCTGGCATGACATTCAATCACTACTGATCAGTTTATACTGTGTATAGTGTTTTGTGAAGAAATAAATTGGATAGATGCTCCCGTATTGATTTGCGACAGAACATATTTTTGACAGCAGATGATATGGACGATATCGTTGATATTGTTGCTATGATGACGTTTACTGGCTGCGGCATCCACTCGCAGCGCATGCTGGGTAATTTAGCACAACACCGCAAATGGAGGTCACTGTCAGCCAATCAGATTGGCATAAAGTAGGCACAGTTGATGGCGGATCAGCTAATCGCTGATCACGTAATTGGAGATCAAAAATGCATGGAAAAACGAAACACAGTTGATCAACAATCAATTCTGAACTTCAAGTTAATTGGAGATCAAATTTGATTTGATTGGCAATGGAAAAACCGGACCTTAGTTAATCAAAAGCTTTGATATTCATTCAGTTGACAGACTGCAATCGAGTACAATATATAAAATGTGTGTAAATACCCTGTGTCCCCCAAAAAAGCATCCTCAACATTTTCAACTGTAACTTGAAAACCAGTTATCAGATTTTGATAATTTTTGGTATGAATATTCCTGATACAATTTGCCATCAAACGACCATTTTGTTTCCCACTTCGCCAAGCATTTGTTTTTGCTCTACCTGGGGAAACATAACCATCGAAATATCACTTTCTTATCCAATGCGATATGATTGCTTAATTAACATAATGCTTAAAAACACATTTTGTTTACATTTCTGACAGTTTGCCTGACACTTCATACAGTTCTCCATTTTTTAACTGCCGGCAGTAAAATTGCTTGAAGTGTTGGCCCTCTATGTGAACACAGGCAAGGAGACACTTTTTCTATTCATTGACAGCAGTGTTGATAATGTTCTGCTCCAGACCAATCCAGGTTGTACCAGTCGCTTCTTGACTCTTCAAACATTCCTAAACTTTATCTGGTAGAAACACTGCTGTATGACACTCGAACTGTGTAATGGACTGGCTGTTGGGGCCTACAGATTAGGATAGATGGAATTTATTGACGTTTTCTTCATTTATTTTAACACGTATTGTGTTTGGTCTGTTTTCCCCAGGTAGTGCAGATGCAGACGTTGAGTGAAGTGGAAAGTAAAGCAATTATTTAATAGCTAGTTGTGTGAGAAATATTTTTGCCAAAACTTATTAAAATCTGCTAATCTTTATTCAAGTTATGATCGATAATGTCGCGGATGTTTTTTCAGGTTTTCTGTTTATTTGAACACATATTTTGCTTGATCTGCTTTCTCTTGGTAGTGCAGAAGCATACATTGAGTGAGGTGGGAAACTGAATGGTCATCCGATGGCAAGTTGTGTCAGCTGTACCAATAAGATGTGTCAGTCATACCAAAAATAATCAAAATTTGATATTTGGTTTTCAAGTTACAGTCGAAAATGTCGGGGATGCTTTTTTGGGACACAGTGTATATACAAACAAATAATAGTAATGGCAGACTATAATAAACGTGTCAGTGGGTGTCATTAAATAGCAATCTGGTTGAAATTTTGGAGTCCGTCAGCCAAGAAGTGATACAAAAACCAGAAGTATTACTAGTAACAGAACGGTCAGTAATCTCTTTGACCATGTGTGAATTGATGTGTTTGTGTGTTGTATTGTGTGTTGCATAGTTCATGAGATGCTGATACCACTGAGCAGAGCAATAGTTCATCAGCGAACAAGTCTAAAGCAAGCCATAGAGGATGACTGCAGAGAGACTGCCATGTCATCTTCGTCATCCATCAAATGCATGCAGTCTCTGCAACAGACTCTGCGAGAAGTAGCCTGTTGTTTTTTGTTCATTTGTTTAGCTGCATGTTTTTTTGGCATGTACGCTGTGTTATTTGAAAAGAGTGTTTATTTTTTTTAATTGCGAAGTGTTCTTAGACACATCGTACATTGAAGTGCAAATGTGGTAAGTTATGCCATTTGTACTTTGAGAATGACTTTAAAAGTTGCGTAGAAGCGTACTTATTCACATTTAATTGATTTTTGTTTCATTACCAGAGATACTGCAGGGGCTATATGCAAAACAACATCATTAGTTAATATAGTAGTAAAGCTTACGCTGTAACCGACTATTTTCAAACTAGCAGCTTGAGTCAGACAGCATGCAAAACACTGTTGTAGAGAGCATCTAGCTATTATCTATGTAGTTGACATCAAGGAAAGTTTGACTTTGGAATTTCCCGGCATAAACTCATCCATTTATACTGTGACACATGCACATTCTATGGTTTTATGAATTGCTGCATCTAAAATAGACTTGGTCTGTCTGAAGTCAGTCCGTGGATCCAGATGAGGAATTGTAAAGTCTGGGTGGGAGTTTGTGCTCTCCAAGTGCTTCTGGTTCTAATGATGGTGTATTTTTGCTGCAGACATTGCAGCAGAACAGCGAGTTGCGTCAACGCCTGCAGAGAATTCACACCGAGTCGGCAGCGTTTAATTCCATCACCGAATCAACTCTTGTGCCATCGTCGTACAAAGATGACTCATTACAGATGTCACTGCAGACAAGTAACAGGAAGGCAAGTGTCACTTTCTCTATAAACTGTATACATGATAAAAGTTGCTTCACTGCGTTATTATATATCATTTATTATATATCTGGAATGCCTGGAAATGTTATGGAATCTGACATATGTTAAGGAAAAGTCAGAAAATTGACCAAAAGTTATGGACATGTCTTACCATATCTTATTTTACCTTATTTTTGGGGCAGGCAGGCTGTTACACCTGCCCATATCGTATCGTTTTGGCCCAGTGCACATCTCTGAATGTAACTGAAGGTTACAGTAAATGGCTTTGAAGCAATTACCATAATTGTCAAAGAAAAAATCTTGTTGGGGAAACTGTTTACTGGCAACTTCATGTTTGGAGCAACAATAATGAGTACCATAATGTTTTGCATTTTCTTCATTGCATTGCATTGCATGTTTGATTAGTGCACATTAAGCTCTAACTAAGGCCAGGTTTCTGGATCTTAACTGGCCGGTCAAGTTAGCGTTAAGTGGCAGATTTGCATAACTCCCATTTCCCGTTGCACTAACCAATGGTTATAATGGCCAAAAATTTAACTGGCCAAAATCGGCCAGTTAGCTAACCATCGATCGTAGTAGTCATATTAAATGCAACTTTTGTACTATTTTGCCAGCAGTTAATTGAAGAATGTGATACCATAGTACGATTTTACTGCATAGTAATGCCAGCAAAACGCTCGACGAGATGTTTGTTACTACAAATTTTGTTACGAAATCCATTCATAAATGGACAAAATGGCCGTCCGCAATCACTTTGCTGGCTCGTGGGCTGGCTGACAAGCACTTGCACTCATTAATATTCATGTCACCTGCCTGCACTAGGCAGAAGTAATTAGTGCAGTGCGCATCGTTGCTAAGCAACTATAGTTTATTTATAGTTAGCTGACAGCCAGTCAAGGTTTTGTTCATAAACGTGCACAAACTTAACTAGTGAAGTTGAAATTAACAGACGGTTTACTAACTGAGTAGTTAACTAAAAGAATAGGAAACTGGGCCTAAGTGAATGGCTGATAGAACGTTTTGTGTGTGGTTAGAAGCATTTGCTGGCCGAGTCGATGTCGGCTGAAAGCATGGCAGAGTTCTATGATGCCGCTGAACAGATTGAATCCAGCTCTGACTACAGTGAAGAGGTCAGTGTAATTACTGTAATAATCATAATCATCGTCATATTTAAAAGATAGTAATAACAACAGAATTATGTCATATGTTTGTGTATTGTGTTGGTATTGCATAATCAGTTAGTAGTAGCAACTTTGTATGTTTAAGTTGTGGGCGGTTTTTTTTAAAAATATTAGAAAAATATTTTCGTCTATTTTTTATAAAAACTTTTTAAACAGAGTTATGGAATGCATCTGTTAGTCAATGCTCTGAGTAGGATTTGCTTGAACTTATTCCATAAGAATGTGCTGTGATTTTATGGCCATCTGTCTCTGGCGTTGTTGTATGAGTAGGAACATGATGATGACGAAGATGAAGATGAAGAGGATGAGAATGGTGAATATTCAGACACAGAACCAGCTGATATCCAGCTTAATCCCGGTGAGTTATTCTAAACATGCACAGAGAAGACTGATATACATGAACAGATTATTGATGGAGGAACCTGGCGATTTTATTGAATTTTAGGTACATGTGTAAGGAGGTACTTAGGAAGTATTGGAAAACATAATCCAAGTTGAGGAAATAAGTCTTAGTACAATGGTATTTTTTATTTTAAAAAATTCTTAGCTACAGGCCAGTCAGCGAAGTGTTGTCTCAAGCAGTTATAGTTTTGATTGATGAGTGGATGGATGGACAGTCAGTCAACTCATCGAGTATTTGATCAATTTACAGATTTGTTGAGTGATTGATTTGTTAATTCATCAGTTTATCGATTGTTTAGTTCATCGCTATATGGTAAAGGGCATAATTCTGGGTTTCTGAGTTAAGTTTATAGGCTTATAGTTGGTCACAAATGCTACAGTTTGATGTTAAAATTTGTAATTTTTATTGTGATTTTTATAGTTAAAATTGGTAAAAACTGTTACTCCCTTCTTGATTTTCGGCACTTTTCAGTATCTGTGTCATGGCGAAAGGGCTTATCTGCACTGTTATGCTTTTTTAACTACTAACCATTCAGCAAGAATTGTCATGTCAAAAGAACGTATCTGCCATTGTAAAACTCATACACCCTTGTGGCAGAGGATGTGCTGGACGGCTACAGAGAGCTGACGCGACGTCGCAGCAGACTTCCTGCTACTGCGGCCGAAACTGACAACACACTGTGGAGTCTGCTGTTCAGAAACATCGGCAAAGATCTCTCCAAGATTTCAGTGTCGGTCTCAATGAACGAACCGCTCAACACTCTGCAGGTCTCGGCTGCCTGTTTTTCCTGCATTGTTAAGACTGATTTTGCATAGTATTTTTGTCATTAGGTTTAAAATTATGAATGTCATTATAACCGTCTAAACAAGGCTTACACTCATCTAGACCTGCAACCTGGAACAGCCTCCCAGATCACCTTAATCATGTTGCTGGTACCATGTTGTATTGGTAAGGTCAAAGCTGTGATGGATGACCTAGATTAAGTGTTGGTCTCTATGAAACAACTTTTGTGAAGGTATTGTCTGTGTTTTATTTTGTGCACTCGGTGACACCTATGCATGCCATACTGTTAAGCTATTACTGATGTTGCTAGCACTTTTGTTATACTGTCAATATGATCAGAAGTGAAAAGGGGTGGGAAACTAAACGTCTAAACTCTAAGCATCTGAATTACATTTATTTGAAAGACCTACTTAACCATGCAAAGCCTATGTTATAATATTATGGTAGTATCGTGTATTATAATGCGGTGTAATTTGTACTATTTTATTGTACACTGTGCTCAGAAAAAAACACTTACCCACGTTTCCTTGTATATTTTTATGGAAAATGTTCAGATTTTCACAATATTTTCAGGAAATTTTTAGGAGAAAGCAAGTATTCCGTTGGTGGAAAAGGTAGATATTTTTTGCTACTGGTGGCGTCATGCTGACGTCATATTTCTGCATTTGTAAATGATGGGATTTGCTGCTGAAGACAGACGTTTGATAAAATGTTTGCGAATCAGCAAGGGTTACGGAGCTACAAGTTTGTGCAAGATGTTTCTGGATAATGGACAGACAATTGAATATTGATGGAACAAAACTTTTCAGTAAAACAACTAACACGACTGGCAGTATCAAGCAGTTCAACTGATGGCGAGAAAGTGGTTATCCACGCAGTGCGCGTAAGGATGCCAACATCAACAAAGTTGAGGATCTCGCACTCAGCCAAGAAAATAAATCACAAAAACAGTTCACGATGGAAAACTGAGTGACAGATTAGCATATTTTTGGGTTCGGTTAACACAATGACCGATGTTATCCACGTTATATGTTTTAACATTTCATCAAATGCCTGTCTTCAACGGTAAAACCCACAATTTACAAACCGGAAAGTATGACGTCATCGTGACGTCACCAGTAGCAAAGAATATCTAGCTTTTCCACCGGTGGAATATTTGTTTTCTACTAAACATTCCCTGAAAATTTTGTGGAAATTTAAGCATTTTCCTCGGAGATATAAAAGAAAACATGAGTGGGTGTTTTTTTCTGAACACAGTGTAGTAGCATCATTAGACGTGTTTGTTTTCATCACTGGTATGCGTCTAGAGACTCTGTGAGGAGCTGGAGTACAGTGAGCTGTTGGATCGACTTCCAGCCATTGACGATCCACATGAACGCATGGTATGATATCACCACTGCCTAGGGCTGGCAATGATAAAAAATTCACTTAGTAGTTTACAAACGTTTGCATGTTTGCATGTTAGCTTTTGCAGCTGAGCTATTTTATTTTATAACTGCATCAGTATTATACATGCCCTACCTGTACTACCACGTATTGCAGCATAAGTAAGTAAGTAAGGAAAGAAAGTGGAGCCTGAAATATTCACTCAGCTGAATTAGAAGGTGAATTTTAATCGTGCAAGCCTACTACAGGCCTCTCCACAGAGATTTTTCTTTGAGTTTGTAGCCAAGGCCAACTGTCTAAGGCCAAAGCCTGCCTATTGCAAAGCCAAGCTATTAAATTTCTGCTCAGTTGTCGGTCCAACCAGTGTTAACTCTGAACAGTTTGAAAGACTGCTTAAGACATTTTTTGTTTGATTGCTGAGAAGGTGGCACATAGTGGCTAGCTGTTAAGCCAAGCTTTTTTTTACTTGCATACTTATTTACTGACTTGACTTGTGCTGTTGTGTTATATAAGTATGTCATTTTGTTCATACGTATTGTAGGTGCTGGTTGCCGCGTTTGCAATCAGTAGCTACGCATCAACGCGCACTCGTTCCGCTCACAAACCTTTCAACCCGCTTCTCGGTGAAACCTACGAGTGCATTCGTGATGACAGAGGATGGAAGTTCATATCGGAGCAGGTCGTGGGGTGCTCTTGTTTTGCTGTTAATGGTTAAAGGTCATATAAGCACAGTGTTACCTGCCTCCCAATGCAGATGAACGCACCCTGCCTTAACCCTAGTCAGACAGGCCGGTACTCGGTTGTGTGGTAGATTTGCACAGCGATGTTTCTGCGTCGCATCCACACTTAGCTTATATGTTGCTACTCTCATTGTTTGTGGTTTTACTACTGCTACAACACCAATACATCGTGCTTAGTTGTGCAGTCTCATCCATTTATTTTAGTTTTAGTTTGGCGGGGTCTATTCCAGCACTGCAGATGGTCGTCACTTTTCCTGCATCATTCATCAAGCTTTGGCTTTTCCGCCAATGGCTAACAAAACATTTACGATTTAAAAATATGGAAAACAGCGTGTTAAAAATGGATGATTGTTTAAAAAAATAGCAAGCACCCAGAACCTACAAAGAGTGAGAAGCTTTGACTGCTAGTGTACTACACTAGTTCTGTTATTTCTGTTGCTGCTGCATATGCTTTTGTTTTTCTGTCTTGTTTTTTTAGGAATTTTGGCTTGGTTTATTTTAGTTTTTGTTTATTTATTATTACTAGTAATATAGTCATGTTTGTTGAGCTGTTGTTGTGATTTACCAGGTGAGTCATCATCCGTCTATCAGTGCATCACACTGCGAATCACCTAATTTCATCCTCTGGCAAGGTAACAGTCAACTGCATTTCTTTTTCAGACCATTTATTTTGCTGTTTGTTGATAACTGTGTTTTTTATCCGTTTGCAGTTTGTTTGCTGTGAGTCCAACTTGTACTTTGTTTTGTTTAGTCGTATGCTTTATTTTTGCATAGTTGCAGCAGCAGCAGTAAGGACTACAAGAACTACCAGGATAGCGAAATCAGAATTCTAACATTTGCTTGTCTTTTTGTGCAGATACATGTGTTGCATATTAATTTATGGGTTGTCGGCTTGTATTTGTATTTGCGTAGATATGCAGATTAAGTCTAAATTCTGGGGCAAGTCACTGGAAGTTCAGCCCGTTGGCTTAGTTCACCTGAAATTGCCAACGTAAGTTTTTCTATTTGCATCAGTACCTGTTGTGATTAGTGGAGCTTTCAGCTTACCTGATATTGTTGGCTTTTGTGTTTAAATTTAAAATTTTAGTTTCAACAAAGTGCACCCAGAATTTTTGGTGAGTTTGGGTATGTTAAGTATTCCTAGTGCTATAGGCTAACAATTCAGTAAAAAATCAACTTGCAGGAAATTTTTTTAAATTGGCTTCGATATGACCCAACCCCTTGCTTGCTATGTAAACCATACATTATGTAGCCAGTGCAAGAAATGTGATAACTGATGCAGTGAACAGTAGTAGTGCTAACTGGTCCTGGCGTACACCAATTGAATGGGACTGGCTTTTGAAGAGTTTTTCGATGATTAAACAGAAACCAAGTGTGCGGTTGCGTGTGCATTGGTCAAGATGTGGTGGTGAGGAATACTCATGGAACAAGGCAACGTGCTGCATTCACAACATCCTCGGAGGTCAGCGCTGGGTCGAGCACCACGGTGAGGTCACCATCAACAACCACTCACTTGGCGTCGTCTGCAAACTCCTGTTCACCAAGGTTGCATCGTCAGTTATTTAATCCGTCAGTTAATTATTTGATTTAATCTGGATGTACTGCTTCTGTCTGAAACTTGGTTCACTTCCGACATGCCGCAGTCTATTCTGCTGGACGTTGCTCCTGCTGGCTACGCGGCGCTTCATGTCGTTCGGCCGACAGGTCCTGGCAAGCCGAAGCGCGGCGGTGGACTCGCCGCTGTGTTCCGCGAATCAGTTCCTGTTCGTGTCCACCATCTCGCCAGCACACTAGCACCGCGAACGTT
>Ga0209671_1005088_pt1 | contig 13215 bp, 13 predicted proteins | sample WorMetHERISLAND2_2_FD_187401 | JGI IMG/M metagenome (GOLD analysis project Ga0209671, IMG submission 187401) | Marine gutless worms symbiont microbial communities from Max Planck institute for Marine Microbiology, Germany - Olavius geniculatus... | ecosystem: Host-associated > Annelida >... | reverse complement strand
CGGCAGCTTCGGTGCCGCCGACCCGGAAGCGAAGGTGGCACTCGGCTACACCAAGACATTACTCCACATCGATCAGACTCCTGAGGTCTTGTCGAAGACGAGGTTTATTGAGACGGTCTACGGAAATTTCTAGGTAGTGTTAACATTTAATTCTAACCAACTGTTTTCACTTGTTTAAATTTCTGCAACATGCCAGAGGTCCACGGTGAGAACCGATTCCCCAAAAGCTCCTCTCCCTGGAGGGAGAGGGGCTTGCCCCGCACCTATCGCTGGGGGGAGCCAGTAGAGATGCTGCTGGAGCTACCGGCGATAGGTGCGGGGTAAAGGGTGAGGGTGATCCAATTAGGTTGTGAGTGTCAACACCACGTAGGGGTGTTCACAATTAGCAGAACATAAAAAAACAATCATAGTAATCGGTTGTGTGAGATTTATGATGCCTCGTATGATCTTACGCGACGACCAAGGGGAGAGAATTGCCCCGTTGCTGCCGGGTAAAGCCAGTGATTGCGGGGTAACCGCTCGTGATAAACGGTTATTCCTGGAAGCCGTTCTCTGGATTGCGCGGACGGGTTCTTCCCCGTGGCGCGATTTACCACCGGAATTCGACCCCTGGCATCGCGTTTACGAGCGCTACAACCGCTGGTCTCACAAAGGCTACTGGGAAGCGATGTTTACCGCCCTCGCTCATGACCCGGATTTGGAAGATTTGATGGTTGGCGGCAGTATTCGGCAGGTTCATCAGCACGGTGCGCCGGAAAAAAACAGCATATAAAGAGCGGAATTTGATTGAGCGATTGTTTCAAAAGCTGAAGCATTTCCGTCCGGTAGCAACCCGTTACGAGCGACTCGCCAGGAATTATTTGGCCATGGTGTTCTTGGCTTCGGCCTTGATCTGGCTTGTTTGAGAACGCTCCCTAGTATGCTGTTTCTTCATATTTTGCATGGGTCTAGATAACTTTAGCCGCTGCGAGAGCATGCTAAGGTTATGTTATGCAAGGGAAAAACAGGTATTTCAGGCGTTCACACCTTTCGGAAGCGAAATTCAGCGTGATTATCCGCTCTTTTGCGCACGATTTACCGGCCTCGAAAATCGCCGAGCTGAGTGATGTCAGCCGCCCGACAATCAATCAGTTGTTGTTCGAACTACGGACCCGAATCGCTCGAATTCGTGACGCCTCCTCGCCCTTATCGGGTGAGGTTGAGGTGGATGAATCCTACTTTGGCGCCCGGCGTGTCCGTGGCAAAAAAGGTCGTGGGGCCGGGGGCAAAACGATGGTCTTCGGAATCCTGGAACGCCAAGGAAAAGTCGACACGGAAATCGTCCCCGATGCCTCCAAAAAGCAGCTACAGGCTGCGATTCGGGGCCAGGTAGCCCTCGACAGTATCATCCACTCGGACGGCTGGAGGGGCTACGATGGGCTGGTGGATATGGGGTATCAAAAGCATTTCCGTGTGAATCGTGGTCAGCATGAATTTGCCCGCGGTACTTGTCATCTCAATGGCATTGAATCATTCTGGTCGTAGGCCAAACGGAGGCTTGCAAAATTCAATGGTGTTCCCAGACATACGTTTCATCTACACCTCGAAGAATGTGAATTCAGATTCAATCATCGGGAGGAAAACTTATTGATATAATACTCATTTTACTGAGAGAAAATCCTCTCTAAAGTTATCTAGACCCACCCTAATTTCACCTTATTTTTCATTCTCAAGCCCGTAGGGTGGGCTGTGCCCACCAATATGTGCTTGGATGGTGGGCACAGCTCACCCTATACGGCAGGGCAACCGAAAGATAATTCGCTGGAAAGCAACCGGTTACAGAGGTAGGTAGTGCGTCAGTTTGGGCGCATGTGCATACGCATGGTTAGGTTTTGCCGGTTCGCTGACGCCCTGCGGATGTTGGGCTAAGCGATGGACAAAAACGGCGGCGGGCTGTGGCTCGCCGTCGCCAGAAGGTGTAATTGTTCAAACTGACGCACTACCCGGAACCTGCTCGAATGGGCACGTCCGAATTACAAGTTGTTGCCGGTCGCCGGCATCCGGCCGTAGCGAAAGCCTTTGAGCCGAAAGGCGCAAAGGGTAGCCATGCGGATCGGATTCGTATGATTCATGCGCTGCGTCGTTGTGCTCCCCCAGCTCTCAGGGATCCCGCTTAGAGGCTGTCTAAAAACCTGAGTACCTACCAACCGCTTGAACCCTATGATCCCTCCTCCGTCGGGACAAGGATTTCTCGCTACGCTTGAAATGACAAGGACACCAGTAGTGTCATCTCGAAGCGCAGCGAGAGATCTTTATGATTCTTTCTTAGCATTTAAAATCAATGGGTTAGTTTTTAGAAAGCCTCTTACGCCCCTCGGCGTCGGTCAGGTCCCGCCCGGCCCGTGTGGCGGTGAGACGGGCTCGGGCCTTTTTCACGGCAGGATGCGCCGGTCCCAGCTCGTGTTCGAGAACCGGCAAGGCCTGCTCGAAACAGTCGATAGCCTTTGGGTACTCACCGAGTACCTGCCAGGCCGCTCCCAGATTGTTGCGCCGTATCGCCACGGTCGGGTGGTCCTCGCCATAGGAACTGAGATCACTGGCCAGGGCCGACTCCAGGTAGCCGAGGGCCTGTCGAGGCTCGCCGAGCTTCAACCAGGTCATTCCCAGACTGTTGCGGCGTATCGCGACCTCGGGGTGGTCCTCGCCGTAGGTGTCGAGGTCGCTCGCCAGGGCCTGCTCGAAGTAGTCCCTGGCGGTGTCGTAGTGGCCGAGCATCCGTGCCAACTCGCCCGCGCCCGTGAGATAAAGACTGTTCTCCGGCGCAAGCCGCGCGGCCCGTTGGGCGTGTGCGTAGGCCGACCGATAGCGGATCTCGTCCAGGGCGATCCGACTGCGCTGATAGGCGGCCTCGGCGGCGGTCCGGATCGCCGCCTCGGTTTGGGCCTCGATCCGGGCAAAGCACTTGTCGGCCTGGCTCCGGTCACCCTGGGCCAGGGCGGTTGTGGGCCTGATCCAGGAGGGTATCGGGGATCTGGCCGCGGAGGGCTTCTAACCGGGCTATAGGTTCTTTCAGATCCGCGGATGAGTGGATTGATTCGCGTTGATCGGCGTTCATTTACGGAAAAAAGAATTCCTGTTAACGATCACCGGCTCGGAGGCGTCGCCGGACAGCTGCTTCGGATAACCAGATCAGCGCCGCCTCCTGATCCGATTTCGGCTCCTGACGGGGCAAGAGCAAGAGACCGTCGTCCACCGCCCAGGTGAGGGGACCCGCGATGTCGACGGGGTCCGGCAGGGATCGCCGATCCGGTTGTCCCAAGCGCCTGGTGAGCTGCTGCCGTAAGGTCCCGTGGTAGGTGCGGCGATAAGTGAGCTTGGCCGCCCTCAGCCCGGTGCCTTGCAGAAACAGGGTGAAGGCGCGTGAGGGTATGGCGCTGAAGGCGCCGATCTCGGCGCGACAGAGCCGATCGCCAAAGGGATTGGCGCCCTGGTCACAGGCCAGCGCCAGATCCGGAAACAGCCCCCGGAATTGCGTTTCGGTCATGCCCGAATGCAATTTCTCGACGGCTAAATCGAGCTCGCCCTTGCCGAAGAGATACAGCATCGCCAGATCCGTTCGGCGCTGTCCGTCTTCGGTAAACACCAACCAGACGATCGGTCCGAGCACGATGACGAGCATGAGCGACTTCTTATAGAAGGGATTCAGCCGCAGATCCATAGCCGGTTGATTGATATCCGTCTATCCCTAGTGGATCAGGAATTCAGACGAGCCGCCCTTGCTTTAAGCGACAGAATTTCTCGGAGTTGATTGAGAACACCCCTTAATGCAAAACCTCATCGAGACGGCCCGCGGTAAGGACCCGCTCGGACCACATGAGCAAAGTTTGCTCACTGGCCTGCGCAATCTGTCGCTGCACCTCATCGGGCAAGGCGCCGAATTTCAGCCGCAGCTGGCGTTCCAATACCAAGGCTTCGCCCCGGTGCATGCCCTGCTGCATGCCCTCTTGCTTACCCTTTTCGTGGAAACGTTCGGCAAATCGGCTCATGGTCTGCGCCTCGTCGGGATAGTCGCGTTGGTACTCGGCCCGCTCATTATCGTCAAGCGCCGCGTAGATGTCGATGAAGTCCAGGTACTTGAGCTGCTGCTCGGGATCGGACTCCAGCTCGGTCAGTCCTCGTACTGCTTGGGCATAGACCTCAACCTTATGTCCCGCAGGATACTGCATGTTGGGTAGGTTCAGCCGGACGACCAGGTTGTCGCTGTCACGGTAGTGCTCATAGGACAGCTCGCCCAAGGCGCAGCTCAGGTAGTGGAAATCGAGATAGGTCTCATGGTCTCCGCTCAGGCGCAGCCGTTGGGTCACATTAGGGGCTCGACGCAGAAAGATAACGACCGGGACCACACGGTCGGTGTCCATCAGCTCGGCCAGATCCAGGCAGTAATGAGCCAGACGGTGGATAGAGAAACGCCGTGCGTCGCTCTCGGCTTCGAGGACAAACAACAATGCCTCACGCCGCCCGTCGGGCCATTCCACGCTCAAGGGCACATCCAGCTCCCGAAAACGCTCGCCGAGGCGCTCCTGGAGCTGCTCCTGGCGCACGGGTGTAATGCGCGCGGCACCGATGGCATCGGCTTCGGCTGCGGCGAAGAAGGCCAGGGCTTGGTGCGGATGGTCGAGGAGGAGGTTTTTGAAGTTTTGGTCGTGACACATGGGCCAATCTTAACCGATTCGCCGGCAAGTGCGTGTACAATTCCAGCGCTCTATGTCGGCATCACGATCCTGGACATCCCGGTCGATTGGACATTGGTCGGTCTGGTAGTCGCAAAATTCGTGCATAGTTTCGTGTATAGCAAAACACAATAGGGTGGTGGTAAGTTTATAAGTGTTTGGAGTGGAGAGATTCTTTTCGATCCCCTCTCCCCAGGCCCTCTCGCTGCGCCCGGGGCAGGCTCTCTCCCGGAGGGAGAGGGGGCAGCTCGTGGCGTACCCAACACACTGCTATTGGCTATGTTACAACTTATAAATTAATCACTACCCATAATAGTTGAGTGCCGTTGGAAATCCAATGAGAGGCAAGCATGGGTGCCACACATGTAACCGTAACCATCAGAAATCCCGCCAACCCGGACAAAGCATGGGAAGGTCTGTTTCTGGTTGACACAGGTGCGGTCGATTCTCTTGTGCCCAAAAACCGGCTTGAAGCGATTGGCCTGAAACCCAAGGCCAAGCGTATCCATGAGCTTGCGGACGGCAGTGAAACCAAAATGGATATAACTACTGGCGATATTGAATTCATGGGTGAAATCGTCGGCGGTACGATCATTTTTGGCGACGCCGGTTCTGAGCCTATCCTCGGCGTTACTGCATTGGAATCCGTTGGGATCGTTGTCGATCCCCGCAATCAAACCCTGAAGCGAATGCCGGCCACTCGGTTAAAGCAAGCCCGTAGGTCAGGGTGAGACGGACCCTAACCTTGGTATGATCTACGCGAGCTGCGGATAGGTTAAGTCACACGGGATTTTTAATAAGTGGCAACAACGATGCCGACCGATGCAGTAATTCGCATCGCCATGGGAATCGAGTACGACGGCAGTGCGTTTCACGGTTGGCAGATACAGGACAATCGGCGCACGGTCCAGGGGCGGTTGGAGCAGGCCATCGGCAGGGTTGCCGATCATGCGGTCCGGGTCCATTGCGCCGGACGCACCGATGCCGGGGTCCACGCCATCGAGCAGGTCATTCACTTCGATACCGGGGCGGAGCGGAGCGAGCGGTCCTGGGTGCTCGGCACCAACGTCAATCTTCCGCCGGATGTCAGTGTACGCTGGGCCCGCCCGGTGGACGCGGGGTTTCACGCCCGTTTTTGCGCTACCGCCCGGCATTATCTGTATCGCATCCTGTCACGACCGACGCGCTCGTCCCTGCTGCGTAACCGGGCGGTCTGGGTGCACCGGGCGCTCAACCCGGACGTGATGCATCGCGCCGGGTTGGAGCTGGTCGGCGAGCACGATTTTTCCAGCTTTCGCGCCCTCGGTTGCCAGGCCGGGAGCCCGGTGCGGCATGTGCATTATGTTGATCTGGAACGGCAGGGGGAGGTACTCGAGCTGCGCATCGGGGCGGATGGCTTCCTGCACCATATGGTGCGCAACATCGCCGGTGTCCTCATGGCCATCGGGTACGGCGACCGGTCGGTGTCCTGGGTCCGCGAGCTGCTGCGGGTCCGTGATCGCAGGCGCGGTGGGGTCACCGCCCCACCCCAGGGCCTATATTTCCTGCGCGCGGACTACCCGGAGAGGTTCGGCCTGCCGCTACCGAAATATTCACGCGCAACGGGTATACTTCTTCCATGGAACTGATTCTGAGTGTCGTCCGCTATCAAGATCGCCCCGCACAGGCGGCACTGACCGTGAGGATCGGCACCGCCGGTGGGACCATCGGGCGCAGCCCCGATAACGCGCTGGTACTTGCGGACCCTGATCGGTACGTAGGGCGACAACACGCCGCCATCAGTTTTCGCGATGGCGCTTTCTTTCTCACGGATACCAGCACGAACGGGACCTTTGTCAACAACGCCGCGGAGCGGCTCTCCGAAGGTCAGGAAGTCGAGCTGCATGACGGTGACGAGCTGAGCATCGGTGCCTACGAGATTCGTGTCTCCCACGAGGCCTCCCAACCGCAACCCGTTACGCCGGTCGCCCCCTTTGTCGGCGGCAGGCCCGAATTCGAGTCCTATGCGCTGCCCCCATCCGGTGGTGCTGTGCCCGATATCATGGAGCTGGTGACAGGGACAGCGGCGGAAACCAATCCCTTTCCTCCCCAGGCAGCGGAGCGGAAAGCATCCGCGGAACCTAACCACTGGCTGACGGCGGCGCCCCCGGAAGAAGGGCCCCCGGATACTTGAGACCGAGCGCGAGCCTCCCAAGGCCCCGGCCGCGGCAACGGAGCCGGACCATACCCCCGACTGGAACGCTTCCTATAATCCGCCCGAAGCCATTCCCGGAGGACTATGACATCTGGGCGGATGCATCACCCCCACAGCCCGGAGCACGGGACCTACCGGCCGGGGCCTCCGAGTCTCCATCTGTCCCGACCTTGCCGGACCCGGCTTCCCGCGGTAGTGTCCCTGAGTCTCCGCCTGCCCCAATCGTTCCGGACCCAGCTTCCCGCAGGGGTGGCCCCCAGTCTCCGCTTGCCCCGACCGCTCCGAATCCGGCCCCCCGCGAGGGGCAACCGGTACCAACCCCTCCCGCGAGTGAAAGGATGCAAAAGATACGACCGTCACCCACCGCGGCCGGCGAGGCAGACGCACCGCAGGCCTTTTTCGCGGGGTTGGACGCCGGAGAATTGCCGGCCGACCGGCAGACTCAGACCGAGCTCATGCGGACAACGGGGCAGCTCCTGCGGGTAATGACCGAGGGACTGATGCGGGTCCTGATGGGCCGGACCAGTGTCAAGAATGAGCTGCGCCTGGAGATGACCCAGATCCGGCCGATGGAGAACAATCCCTTCAAGTTCTCGATCGACCCGCAAGACGCCCTCACTCACTTGCTGTTTCATCCGCGCCCTGGTTATCTGCCGCCCCTGGAAGCAGCCCGTGAGGCCTTCGACGATATCCAGTGCCATGAGATGGCGCTTGTCGCCGGTCTTCGCGCGGCGCTCCATGCGCTGTCGAAACGCATGGATCCGACGGAACTGGAGCATCGGTTTCGTGGCCGTTCCTTCATCGACAACCTGATGCCGATGGCCCGGAAGGCGAAGTGTTGGGACCTTTTCACCGAAACCTACCAAGAGATCGCAGCGGATGCAGCCGACGATTTCATGAATCTGTTCAGAGACGCCTTCGCCCGTGCATACGAGGATCAGGCAGCGCGCCTCAGGCAGGTCAGGCCCCCCGACAAGCCGCGGTCCTGATGAGACCTCACCTCGGACCAACAGGGGGTAGTGGATGATGGGTTTTGTTTTGGCGCGGCAAGGTATTTGACTTACCCATAGCTCTTTGGTGCGCCTCCACCCATCCTACCGCGCTGACGATAGTGCGGGGGATTCCGGCAATCCCTGCCGGCATGACACGCCAGGGACCGGCAGACTTCACAACTTAACATTCAGCCACTACCCGGACAGGCATTCATGGCAGCCAGTCAGGCGACACTCAAACCTTCCGGTTTCGCATGGCGTCTGGTGCGCGACCGGCTGCTCTCGGAAGAGCAGGCACGAAACGCGCACCGGGAGGCACTCGAACGTCGCCAATCGTTCGTCCGCTATCTGGTTGAAGAAGTGCACCTGGACAGCGGGCATATCGCCCTTGCCGCCGCCGATGAGTTCGGGGTGCCCGTGTTGGATCTGGATGCCGTCGATCTCGCCGATCTCCCCCTGAACCCGGTCGATGAAAAGTTGGTGAGTAAGCACCGCGCCTTGCCCATCTTCCAGCGCGGTAATCGACTCTTTCTCGGCGTCTCGGATCCCACCAACCACCGTGCCCTGGACGAGATCGGGTTCGCCACGGGCCTGGCCACGCACATGGTCCTGGTCGAAGAGGCGAAGCTTGCTGTCGCGATCGAGCAGGTGACCGCGGCCCGCGACCGGGCCAGGTTGGATATCCTGGATACCGACCTAGAGGACCTGGACATCGCTGCCGAGGGAGCGGTGCAAGGGTACGACTTGGAGCCGAACGTCGACGACGCCCCCACCGTCCGCTATATCGATAAGGTCCTGGTGGACGCTATCGACAACGGGGCCTCGGATATTCACTTCGAGCCCTACGAGAAGCATTGCCGCATCCGCTTCCGGCAAGATGGTCTGCTGCGGGAAGTGTTCAATCCCCCGGTGAATATCGCCGCGCGCCTGGTCGCGCGCCTCAAGGTGATGTCGCGCATGAATATCGCCGAGCGCCGGGTCCCCCAGGACGGGCGCATCAAGCTCAAGCCCGGCCGCGACCGGGAGATCGATTTCCGCGTCAACACTCTGCCGACTCTGTACGGAGAGAAGGTCGTTCTGAGAATTCTGGATGCAACGGCGGATCTGGTCGGCATCGACCAGCTCGGCCTCGAGCCGGAGCAGAAAGCCGCATTCTTATCCGCCGTTCAAAAACCCTACGGCATGATTCTCGTAACCGGACCTACAGGCTCGGGAAAGACGGTTTCCCTGTATACCGCGTTGGATATCCTCAACCGACCGGAGGTCAACATCTCGGCGGTCGAGGACCCGGTGGAGATCCGGGTGCCCGGCATCAACCAGGTCAACATGAACCTGAAGACCGGGCTCACCTTCGCGGCAGCGCTGCGGGCCTTGCTGCGCCAAGACCCGGATATTCTCATGGTCGGCGAGATTCGTGACCCGGAGACGGCGGAGATCGCGGTCAAGGCCGCCCAGACGGGACACCTGGTGCTCTCCACCCTGCACACCAACGACGCACCGCAGTCCCTGACCCGCCTGACGAATCTGGGTATTCCGCCCTACAACATCGCCTCCTCTGTTCACCTGATCATGGCCCAGCGTCTGGCACGGCGGCTTTGCCCCCAGTGCAGGGAGCTCGAGCGGCCCTCGCGCGAGGCCCTGCTGGCAGCGGGTTTTGGCAGCGCTGAAATCGAAGCGGAGCCGACACTCTACCGCGCGGTCGGCTGTGAGCATTGCACCAACGGTTACCGGGGGCGTGTCGCCATCTTTCAGGCCATGCCGATTTCCGAGGCGATCGGACACCTGATTCTGAAAGGCGGCAATGTCCTGCAGCTCGCAGAACAGGCACGGCTCGAAGGTGTGATGGATCTGTATGCGTCGGGTCTACGCAAGGTCAAAGCGGGAATCACCAGTCTCGAAGAGCTCAATCGGGTGATCCGGGATTAGGGGCGGTTGATATAATCGTCGTGCCAGCCGCTAATAGGCCAGGATTAACAGGATTTCCGGGATTAACAGGATTTTTTCTCTGAATAATCAATTATAAAATCCTGTTAATCCTGTAAATCTTGTGAATCCTGTACCATTAGGAGACAAGCCCGGAGGTTAAGGTTTACTAATTTTCTATACTCAATTTATATCGAATCATACCCGCTACCCGTCCGGGGGAAACCGATCGAACAGCTTGTTGAGCAGACGCTCTTTCACCTCCTGCGAAAGTTGAACGTTATCCAAAACGCGTCGGTAAAGATCTGCAAAAATCTCATCCCGCGATTTTCCCCTCAGCACCTGCCCCTGACGAATCTGGTCGATCCACATCAAGAGGGCAATCACCGCCGAGGCGACGGATGCCAGATCGCCGACATCCAGGCGATCGCCTTCGATCTCGGCGGGGTGTTCACTGAGCCGTCTGATCTCCTCGGCAAGCCCCTCGCTACCCAGGATCTCCTCGGCCTCGGGCGCAAATGCGCGGGCGGCGGTCAGGGGGTCGAATGCGTTTTCGGTCATGATGGATTTTCCTCTTTCCTGCCGCTGAGGGATGGGGCGGCGAAGGCGTTACCGTGCAGATGCACCATGGCCCAGGCGCCCCATTTGGTACTCCGGCTGTCCGCGCACTCCCCACGGGCGAGCTGACGACGTACCGCGACGATCCAGTCCCCCAGGGTCGGCCTGGAGAGAGTATCTTCACTGAACATCGCCTTGCCCAGGGCCTCGCCTACCGAGTCGTAAATCGGCAGGGCCGTCGCTACCACCGCCGTGGCCCCCTGGTGCAGGAATTCCTGCACCAGATCCTCCCGTCGCCCTCCATAGGCATGTGGTCGGCCCGTCATACAGCTGTTGAGCACGATCAAGGACGTCTGGTCGAACAGCCGCTCGCGCCCGCTTTCCGAGGCCAGCTGCCGGAGATGGTAGGCACCGAAATAGGCTTTGTTTTCCCGCGGGTCCTGGGGTGCGGGATCTTTGTGGAGGATGATGAACTCCTCGTTATTGACGATGGCCCCGTGTCCGCTGAAGTAGAGGACGGCCGGCCCTCGATTGCCTTGCGCAATAATCGGTCGTGGACCGATTCGCCCGTTTCGGCACAGATGAGCTTGCCGCCGGCGGTGGGGATAAGATCCTGTAGCGCCTCGACCTCACGAGTCACACCGGCCAGTGGGACAGGTCCCGTGGTATGGGGCGCAACGATCGCCATCCGGTGATCGCCGGTGTTGGCCAGGGTTCCGAGCAGATAGGGCCGCAGATGGTCTGCAAGGATCGAGCCGATACGAGGGAGCGGACACCGGAGACCCAGATAATCCTCCGGGCCATCGCCGAAGCACAACAGCTCCCATGGAAACGCGGACCAATAGTCATCATCCCCACTGATCAGGACGGTATGGGGATTGTCGGCATCAGGTGCCAGCAGCTCCCGAATCCGGCCCGGCAGTGCCTGCCAGATGCTACGCACCGGCTCGGCATGCCTGGCCTGGTCGCCTTGGGCACCGAACAACAGGTTTCCCCAACCCTTGGTCTCGACCAGGAACCAATCGCAGACCGATTCCGTAACGGCGCCCAGGACCAGCTCATCTTCCTCCTTGCCTCGGTTGGCGATGAGCAGTGCGACCGGAGCGCCATGGGCTCTAGCTGCCTGCTCGGCGCTCCGGATCTTTTTTTTGATGCCACCGAACAAGGGGGGCGGCTTCTTCCTGATCCTGAGGGGACTGATACCCTGGCGGCGCAACTCCGCCCGCACCCAGGCGAGCGTTGCCGCTCGGATTCGGCCCTTGATGCGCGTGCCACCGCGATCCAGCCCCTCCCAGACAAAAACGGCCGGCCCGGTGGTCTTGGGTTTTCGTGCCGCGGTGGGTGCCATCGGTGGTTAGTCCAGAGACTTTACAACTACTAATAACGTTGAGCCGGCAGGACTTTCACGGAAGAGTTATCCGCAAACGAACGCAAACGAATCGAAAACCAGGTAGTGCGTCAGTTTGGGCGCATGTGCATACGCATGGTTAGGTTTTGCCGGTTCGCTGACGCCCTGCGGATGTTGGGCTAAGCGATGGACAAAACGGCGGCGGGCTGTGGCTCGCCGTCGCCAGAAGGTGTAATTGTTCAAACTGACGCACTACCGAAAACCATCGGTGATGGCGAACCGATCCAGGCTGATTTATAGTTGATTGGCGGTAAAAAGTGGAGCTGCTGAGATTCTAGCTGAGCATAGGAAAAATGATCCGGTCGCTTCGATCTATCCGCAGATTACACAGATTTTCGCAGATTAAAAAGGTTTGTCATCCGGAGCGGAACTGTCATCCCGGGCGTAGCGAGGGATCTCAAGATTCCTCGCTACGCTCGGAATGACAATGGCCACACCCGGAATAACAGTCTACGTAGGTCGGAGTGGGGGACGAACCGCGCACTTTGGAGTGCGGCGGCAAGCGGCTACCACGGCGGCGACCGGAACCCAAGATACCCGATGCCGCCGCAACATCATTGGTCTGGCACAGCCCCGACGCCGCTTTGGATGCGGATTGGCCGGAAACCAAAGCGCCGTCGCCGCGGTGCCGGGAAATGCCGGATGTCAGGTCCCGTGTGATTATATACCGAGAAGGAGCTATCCTCCGTTGGAGGCGAGAGAAGCTTTACGCCTGCTTGCCGGGGAGGGAGCGGAGGGAAACGGGAAGGCGCCGTAAGGACAAGACCAACTAGTATATAACCTACTTTACACCATAGCACGAATCCTGAGTCGAGTCATCACCCATCATGAACATCCAGCTGCACCAAAATGCACGAACCACGCCAGCAATATTGCCGACGTGTTGCGCACCACGCGCTTCGACTCCTCCCAGCACTTGACCTAAATCATCAAACGCTATGTCCAGGTCTATAATCAGCTCATCCCGCTAAAGGCGTTAGGTCACATCCCACCCCTTCAGGCCATGAAAAACTGGTACAAAAAACAGCCCAACCTCTTCAAAAAATGTGTCTATAATCTGGCGGGACTTACACACCGGATGTCAACAGTACTTAGTATCAATCGATACGGGGTACTAGTCCATCATCTCAACCCAAACTTTTTGTGGAGTACAAAGCATGAAAGAATTTAAAATCCCAACGAATTTAGAATTTCTTGCCTTACCTGGTTTGTATATGGAGGGTATGGGTGCAAATAAAGCTAGGGTCTAGATAACTTTAGCCACTGCGAGAGCATGCTAAGGTTATGTTATGCAAGGGAAAAATAGGCATTTCAGGCGTTCACACCTTTCGGAAGCGAAATTCAGCGTGATTATCCGCTCTTTTGCGCTCGATTTACCGGCCTCGAAAATCGCCGAGCTGAGTGATGTCAGCCGCCCGACAATCAATCAGT